>SKEH01000062.1_pt1 | contig 73263 bp, 80 predicted proteins | sample 4826571 | NCBI WGS metagenome assembly SKEH01 (sample SAMN11008814, study PRJNA524170) | human gut metagenome | biome: Human fecal sample; material: Feces; isolation source: fecal sample from pouch patient p29 | host: Homo sapiens | place: Israel: Tel-Aviv | collected 2016-09-14 | reverse complement strand
AGTTTTTTGCTAGCCGCAAATTGCGTCCTTCTTTTTTAGCCCGGCGCTGTCTGCGAGACAAGACGCGTTGGGCATGGGCAAGCTTCTTTTTGGTTTTGCAATAAAATCGTGGATTAGCAACCATTGCCCCGTTAGATGCTGTTAAGAAATTATCAAGGTTAAGGTCAATGCCAATTTGACTTTGCGTCTTAGGCAAGGCTTTAACAAAGGCAATATCGCTGCCTAACTGCATAGAAAGGAATATGAATTAGCTGATACCGCTACTTGCCGTCATGCTGTTTTAGCTGCTTTCAAAAAAGAATTTCCGCGCAGTAGTCGTGCGTATTTAATCGCTAAATAGTATACTTTTCAGTAAAGAAAACTATTTAATACAAGTCAGAAAGGAAGTCTTTTCATTGAAATATGCAGAAAAGTCACCCGCATTGTGGAATGCCATTCATCACGAAGAAGAGCGCCAACAAAACACGATTGAATTAATTGCTTCTGAAAATATTGTTTCTGATGCAGTTCGTGAAGCTCAAGGTTCAGTTTTAACTAACAAATATGCCGAGGGCTATCCTGGTCGACGCTATTATGGCGGTTGTCAATACATTGATCAAGTTGAACAACTTGCTATTGATTATGCTAAAAAATTATTCAATGCTAAATTTGCTAATGTTCAACCCCACTCTGGTTCACAAGCAAATATGGCTGTTTATCAAGCTTTGCTGAAGCCAGGCGATGTAATCCTTGGCATGGGCATGGATGCTGGCGGTCATTTAACTCACGGTGCCAAAGTAAACTTCAGTGGTAAAGAATATAGATCTTATAGTTACGGATTAAATGTTGAAACTGAAGAGCTTGATTTTGATGCTATTCGTCAGATCGCCTTAGATGTTCATCCCCAATTGATCGTTGCTGGTGCTTCTGCATACAGCCGAATTATTGATTGGCAAAAATTCCGTGAAATTGCCGATGAGGTTGGCGCCTATTTAATGGTTGATATGGCCCATATTGCTGGTTTGGTAGCAACTGGCCAACATCCTAGTCCTATTCCAGTAGCTGATGTAGTGACGACTACTACGCATAAGACCTTGCGTGGTCCTCGCGGCGGCATGATTTTATCTAATAGTTTAGAAATTGGTAAAAAGATTAATTCAGCTTTGTTTCCAGGTATTCAAGGTGGTCCTTTAGAACATGTAATTGCCGGAAAAGCGCAAGCTTTTTATGAAGACCTACAGCCACAATTTACCGATTATATTAAACAAGTAATCAAAAACGCTAAGATAATGGCAGAAACTTTTGCTAAGTCTGACAATATTCGTGTAGTTTCTGGTGGTACTGATAATCACTTAATGATTATTGATATTACAAATACTGGGTTAACGGGTAAAGATGCACAAAACTTGCTTGATTCAGTTCATATTACAACCAATAAAGAATCAATCCCTGGTGATCAGCGCAGTCCTTTTGTAACTAGTGGTTTAAGAATTGGTACACCAGCAATTACTAGCCGCGGTTTTGATGAAGAAGACGCTAAAAAGACAGCTGGATTAATTATTGAGATTTTGTCTAATCCAGAAGATGAAACAACAATTGCACACGTTAAACAAGAAGTTAAAGAATTAACTCAAAAACATCCAATTAATTAATTTGAATAGAAAATAAACAGTTCTAGTTTTTTGCTAGAACTGTTTTTGTTATAATTAGAAGCTAAAAATCGAGAAAAATATAGGGTAAGAATGAAGGATAAGTGATTATTTGGAAGGAATGAAACGACATAAAATAGGTCTGTTTTCGGCTATTATGTTGGCCTTAAATTCTTTGATAGGCTCAGGTTGGCTGTTTGGTTCAGGTTCTGCAGCGAAAATTGCTGGGCCAGCCGCAATCCTCTCTTGGATTTTAGGTGCTGTCATTATTATTGCTATTGCTTTGACCTATGTAGAATTGGGAGCAATGTTTCCTGAAAGTGGTGGTATGAGTAGATATGCTCAATACAGTCATGGATCGTTACTGGGATTTGTTGCTGCGTGGGCCAATTGGATTTCATTAGTAACTTTGGTACCAATGGAAGCCGTGGCGGCTGTTCAATATATGAGTTCGTGGTCGTGGTCATGGGCTAATTGGACTAAGAATTTTATTAAAGATGGCAATATTACTTTTGCAGGATTGGGCGTTGTATTTATTTTTATGTGTATTTTTACAATGATCAATTTTTGGTCAGTAAAAATTATGACACATTTTACTAATTTGATTTCTATTTTTAAAATCTTATTGCCTACTTTAACGATTGTAGTTTTAATTTGCAGTGGTTTTCATGCACAAAATTTCGGCTCCAACGTTCATGAATTTATGCCGTATGGCACACGTTCCATCTTTGAGGCTACGTCAGTTTCAGGAATTATCATGTCATATGATGCATTTCAGACCGTGATCAATATGGGTGGAGAATTGAAGAATCCACGTAAGAATATTGTCCGCGGCGTCTTGATCTCTATGATCATTACTGCAGCGATTTATATCATGCTGCAAGTAACTTTTATTGGAGCAGTCGAACCAAGTACGTTAGCCAAGGTAGGCTGGCACGGCATTGACTTTACTTCACCATTTGCGGATTTGGCAATTATTTTAGGAATCAATTGGTTGGTAATTTTGCTTTATTTAGATGCGTTTGTATCACCGTTTGGTACAGGTGTAGCTTTCGTCGCTACAGCATCTAGAGCTTTGGCTGCTATGACACATACACGTCACTTACCTAAGTGGCTAGGCCGGCTTAATCAAAAGTATTTAATTCCGCGTTACGCGATGATTGCGGATTTGATTTTAGCGGTAATTTTGGTCAGCCTATTTAGAAACTGGAATTTATTGGCAACCGTAATCACTGCTTCAACATTAATTGCATATTTAACAGGCCCCGTAACGGTAATGACTTTGAGAAAAGTAAAACCTAATCTTGATCGTCCGTTTAAACCTCGTTACATGCCATATCTAGCACCAATTGCCTTTATTTTAACTAGCTTGTCAATTTACTGGTCAATGTGGCCAACTACGATTCAAGTTATCTTGGTAATTGCATTAGGCTTGCCGATTTATTTCTATTATGAAATTCACTATCAACATTCAAATTTAAAAGAACAATTACGTAGTTGTTGGTGGATGATTGTTTATTTGATCTTTATGTCAATAATGTCTTATGTGGGAAGCGATGGCTTTGGTGGACAAAATTGGATTAAATATCCTTTTGACTTTGTTGTAATTGCTGTAGCTTCACTTGGATTTTATTACTGGGGTATTAAAACAGGATTACGTAAAATCGATTTGTATATTGAAAAAGACAGTAAAAAAATAAAGTTGCCTTAGTCAACTTTATTTTTTTACTTTTGTGCTTCGTTTAAATATTTGGTTAATACTTTAAAAACACCGTTATCGTTGTTGCTTGGTGCAATAAACTTAGCCATCTTTTTAACGCTATCTTGACCATTTTCCATGGCATAACTTAATCCAGCTAATTTGAGCATCTCAATATCATTTTCGCCGTCGCCAAATGCAATTAATTGAGTTCGAGAGACGTCTAGGTAAGCAAGAAATTCTTTAAGGCCGTTAGCCTTGTTAACATTATAGGGAATAATGTCCATATAGTTCCAGCCGCTAGTTGTAACGTGAATTTTTTCAACGCTTCTGCTATTGAATCCATATTCTAATTCTCGTCGAACCTTGCTAGGATAATCGACCGTAACTTTAGTATATTGATCATCTTCAGGGATCTGATCAAAGTCATCAATTTCAATACTATTAGGATAGAAATAATGATGTGATCGTTTAAATTGAGCCGGCGTACTTTTTAAAAAGTATGAATGCTTAACGCCGCTGATTAATGTGCTTTGGACGGCTCCAGGATAACGCAGATGCAAATAATCAACTAGATTTAAAATGCATTTTTTAGAAAAAGTTGTTGTACGGATGATCTTGCCATCGCGCACAAGAACCGCACCATTATCAGCAACAAAATCGACGGAATCAGTAAAATCACCAAAATCTGCTTCTAATCGTCCTGCTGGTCGTCCACTGGCAATAATAAAGTGAGCACCGTGCTTGTGTAAACGGTATAAAATTTCACCGAACATTTCATGATCATATTTCTTTTCATCATTTACAAATGTGCCATCGACATCTACTGCAACAGCTTTAAAAGGAAGATCTTTCATCTAAATTACCTCATTCAAAATAAATTCTGCTATTAGTTTAGCACTCATTGTAAGAGGTTACATGACATATTAGTTTCATACTGTGAAAAATGTCTTGAATTAGTTACTTGAAGATGTTATCCTAGTTTACGTTAATCGATTAATCTATGATCTGTAATATGGTCATGGCAAAGGAGTAATAAATTATGAAACAAGGTATTCATCCAGATTTTCAAAAAGTAGTTTTCATGGACTCAGCAACTGGTGCTAAGTTCTTAGCTGGTTCAACTTTGAAGCCAGAAGAAACTATTGACTACGAAGGCGAAACTTACCCATTAGTACGTGTTGAAGTTTCATCAGATTCACACCCATTCTACACTGGCAAGCAAAAGTTTGCTCAAGCAGATGGTCGAATCGAAAAGTTCAACAAGAAGTATGGCTTGAAGAAGTAAACCTTTGTCTGGTGGAAGCAGTCCCATTGGGGCTGCTTTTTTTCTTCATTAGATTATTTGGCAGAATGCTTGAAAGACAGTATAATGTTTTCTGTATAAAAATGTTTTTATGGGAGTAAAGATTCAATGAAAATGCAAATGGCTGAAATTGCCAAGGCTTTAAATACTACTTGTGAAGGCGACGACAAAACTATTATTACTTCTGTTGCCTTTGACTCCAGAAAGATCACAACTGGTGGTTTATTTGTACCGCTTGAAGGTGAACGTGATGGACATGATTTTGTGGCGGGTGCCATTAGCAATGGTGCTTCTGCTACGTTGTGGAAGAAAGGCCATCCAAATAAGCCTGAAGATATCACAGTAATTGAAGTAGATAATCCTCTTACTGCTATGCAAGATTTGGCGCGTTATTATTTACGCAAGGTTAATCCAACTGTAGTAGGTATTACAGGTTCTAATGGTAAAACCACTACTAAGGATATGATTGCTGCAGTTTTATCTAAGCGTTTTAACGTACATAAGACACAAGCTAACTTTAATAATGAAATTGGTGTACCAATGACCATTCTTGAAATGAAACCAAATACTGAAATTTTGGTCCTTGAAATGGGTATGGATAGACCAGGTCAGCTGCAGCACCTAAGTGAATTAACTCATCCGGATGTAGCTGTCATTACTATGATTGGTGAAGCTCATATTGAATTCTTTGGTAATCGCGACAAGATTGCTGACGCTAAGATGGAAATCACCGACTTTTTACGTGAAGATGGTGAATTCATTTATAACGGTGATGAACCATTGTTGCAAGAACGTGCTAAAAAGCTGGATCAAGCTAAGGCCACTTTTGGTTTTAGAGATGAAGATACAGTACATGCAACTGGCTTCAAGAGCTACATGCACCACGCTACCTTTACAATTAATGATTCAGAGCAAAAATTCTCAATTCCAATGATTGGTAAGCATAATGTTTCTAATGCAATGGCTGCAATTAGCGTAGGTCATCATTTTGGTGAAAGCGATGAAGAAATTGCGTCATCATTGTCTAACTTTAAGCCAACTGCTAACCGTATGGAATGGGAAAAGGGCGATGCTGGTGAAGCGATTATGAGTGATGTTTACAACTCAAATCCAACTGCTGTTAGAGCGGTTGTTACCAGTTTTGGTCAAGTTGAAGTTAAAGACGGCGGTCGCAGAATCGCTGTACTTGGCGACATGCTAGAACTAGGTGAAAAATCACCAGAACTTCATGCTGGATTAAGTGATACTTTAGACCCACAAATCATAAATGAAGTGTACTTGTATGGCTCTGAAATGAAGAATTTATACGATGCTTTGCAAGATAAATATGAGCCAGAGAATTTACATTATTATACTCAAGATGAAATGGATCATATGATTAATGATCTTAAAAATGACATTAAGCCGGACGACATTATCGTATTAAAGGGTTCACACGGGATGCACCTTGAAAATGTCTTAGCCCGACTAAGATAGGAGAAAATTTTTTGAAGTTTTCAGAATTAGGATTAAACGATGCGCTTCTTAAAGCGATTAAACGCTCAGGTTTTGAAGAAGCAACCCCAATCCAAGAACAAACTATTCCACTTGCTTTACAAGGAAAGGATGTAATTGGACAAGCACAAACTGGTACCGGTAAAACTGCCGCTTTTGGTTTGCCAATTTTACAATCCATTGATAAAAAAGAAAAAGCAATCCAAGCAATTATCATCGAACCAACGCGTGAACTTGCTATTCAAACACAAGAAGAATTATTCCGCTTGGGTCGTGATGAACATGCTCATGTCCAAGTGGTTTATGGTGGTGCAGATATCGGCCGTCAGATTCGTTCACTAAAGCACCACGTACCATCAATTTTGGTCGGTACACCAGGTCGGTTATTAGATCACTTAAAACGTGGCACAATTGATTTAGATAAAGTTAATACAGTAGTTTTGGATGAAGCAGATGAAATGCTCGATATGGGCTTTATCCAAGATATTGAAAGCATCTTGAGGTATGCTAAAAACCGCAAGCAAACTTTGCTTTTCAGTGCTACGATGCCTAAGCCAATCTTACGAATTGGTGAAAAATTCATGAAGGATCCTGCTATTGTTCAAATTAAGGCTAAGGAATTAACAGCTGATTTAATTGATCAATACTTTGTTCGTGCTAAGGAATCCGAAAAGTTCGATATTATGTGTCGTTTAATTGACGTCCAAGGTCCAGATTTAGCCTTAGTATTTGGTCGTACGAAGCGTCGTGTAGATGAGCTTACACGCGGATTACAAGCACGTGGCTATAATGCTGAAGGTATTCACGGAGATCTATCTCAGGCGCGTCGTATGGCAGTCTTGAAGCGATTCCGTGAAGGTAAGTTGGATATTTTAGTTGCTACTGATGTGGCAGCACGTGGTTTGGATATTTCAGGGGTAACTCACGTATATAACTATGATATTCCTCAAGATCCAGATTCATATGTTCACCGTATTGGTAGAACCGGGCGTGCAGGACAAAATGGTATCTCAGTAACCTTTGTAACTCCAAATGAAATTGGCTACATGAGAACTATCGAACAACTTACTAAGAAAAAGATGTCACCACTTCGTCCACCAACAGATGATCAAGCACTTCGCGGTCAATTAAAGCAAGCTAAGGCTGAAATCGAAGATTTGATGAATGGTGATTTGGGTAAATATACTCAAGATGCTAGTGAACTTCTTGATAACTATTCAGCTCTTGATTTAGTAGCTGCTTTTCTTAAGAACTTAGCTAAGGATTCAACAGAAATTAAGGTTAAGATTACGCCAGAAAAGCCTTTGCCATACAAGGGCGATGGTCGTCATGGTCGTGGCCGCCGAGGACGTAATAATCATGGTCGTGGACATGGCAATTATCAACGCCGTCGCAATAACAATAATAATTACCGTCACAACGGTAATCGCGGTCGTCGTGGACGTGGCAATGGACATGAATTCGTAATTAAGAATAAAAAAGATTAATTTTTTAGACTAAAAAGGAAGTTGTAATTTTTGCAACTTCTTTTTTGTATTATAATGATGTCATTGTGTGAGGTGAGAAACGATGATTAAAGGTGTAGGGATTGACTCAATTGAAGTTGAACGTGTTAAAAAGATCGTGGCAAAAGGAGATTCTTTCGCTAAGAAGGTTTTGACTCCAAAGGAATTTGCCCAGTATCAAAAGATGAAAGGCAAAAGAAAAGTTGAATATCTCGGAGGTCGTTTTTCATTAAAGGAATCTTTTTCTAAAGCTATGGGAACAGGCTTAGGCAAATACGTAGGTTTTCAAGATGTGGAAACTTTATGGGATGATTTGGGGCATCCAGTGATGACTTCAACTAAGTTTGATGGAAATATTTTCCCAAGTATCACACATGATAATCATGAAATTATTACGTTTGTAGTATTAGAGGAGAAATAAAAATGGTTCCAGGCTATCATCGTCCAGCCGTTGTAAAAGTAAATTTAGGTGCAATTAGAAGAAATATTAAGAATGAAATGCAGCACCTTGAACCAAATCAAAAGATGCTGGCTGTAGTTAAGGCTAATGGCTATGGTCATGGTGCAGTCGAAGTGGCAAAGGTTGCTGAGGAAGAAGGAGCAGCAGGATTTTGTGTTGCCATTTTAGATGAAGCATTGGAATTGCGCCGTGCTGATATTGTTAAGCCTATTTTGGTTTTGGGAGTAGTTTCTCCTGAATATGCACCAATTGCTGCTGTAAATAATGTTTCATTGACAGTACCTAATTTAGAGTGGTTAAAAGACGCTGAAAAATATTTAACAAAAGAAAACTTGCAATTAAAGATTCATTTAGGGATTGATTCTGGTATGGGTAGAATTGGTTTCAATGAAGATGATGAATTTATTGCAGCCAATAAGTTCTTGGAAAATAATAATAACTTCTTTATTGAAGGGATGTTTGCCCATTTTGCCTCTGCAGATAGCGCTGATGAGACTTATTTCAAGCATCAATGCGAGAAATTCAAGCATATGAAGAGTTTATTAACTGTTAAACCTAAATGGATTCATGTTGATAATACTGCAGCAAGTATTTTTCATGAAGGTATCAAGAGTGATCTGGTTCGTTTTGGAATTGGAATCTATGGCTTAAATCCATCTTCAAATCCATCTTCTCCAGATTTAACTTCTGCAATTAAGTTAGAACCTGCTTTATCATTTGAAAGTGAATTAACACATGTTAAAACTATTCATAAAGGTGATGGAGTAGGCTATGGTTCTACCTTCATGGCTGAAGAAGATACAGTTATTGGAACTGTCCCTGTTGGTTATGCCGATGGTTGGATTAGAAAGTATCAAGGTTTTAAGGTAAAAGTTGGCGATGAATATTGTCCGATTGTGGGACGTATTTGTATGGATCAATTTATGGTTAAAATGCCAAAGAAAATGCCAGTTGGTACCAAAGTAGTGATTATTTCAAATAACCCAGCTGATCCAAACAATATTAAGGCGGCAGCTGATTATGTTGATACAATTCACTATGAAGTTGCTTGCTTGCTGAATGATCGGTTACCACGTGTTTATTATGAAAAATAGTAAATGAAAAAGCCGAAATCACGATTATTTTTTCGTGATTTCGGCTTTTTTTGGTTAAAAAAATAAATAACTTAGGGTATTAATTGTGATATGTTCATGTTAGAATATATTAAACCTGCACATTGTATTGAGAATTTAAAAGCTATATATAAATAGTAAAATGTTTTTTTATAATAAACAAGGTGAAATATATTGGATATTAGAACCCAAACAATAAAAAGTAATTTGAAAAAGGCTTTGTTGCAATGTATGAAAGAACAAGCTTTTAATGAGATCAAAGTTAAAGACATTATTTTAGCATCGGGTATCAGTTCACGTACTTTTTATCAATACTATAAGGACACACACGCCTTATTATTAGCAGTTGAAGATGACATCCTAGCTGAATTTAATAAAGCATTACTCGCGGATCGTGAAGCTGTTAATGGGATCGATCATGTTTTGTCTCAAGATGAATTGATAAAAGTAGCAGAGAATATTTCTAAAAATTCAATCTCTTTCTTTTTGAAAAATAAAGATAAACTTGAAATTTTAACTTCAGATAATGGAGACATCCGCTTTTTTAATAAGATGATTGAATATGCCAATAAAGAATTTGCCATTCGAATGGAAATGATGAATCCAAACTATAAGGCGATTTTGGCACAAGAGCAAACAATTCCACCAGATATGGTTTTAGGAATCTTTGATATTAATATCATTAATGTGGTATTGCAATTAATTAAATATAATGATGAGTTGTCTCCAGCTGATATGCGTCGTTATATTGCGGGCTATTTGACTCGAACTCCATTACAATTTTTGGGATTGATGAAATAATACAAAAAAAGCTTCTAACTTTTAATTAAGTCAGAGGCTTTTTTATATGTTTTTTAATCTTTATGTGGATGTTCGATGAAGACACCAGGATTTTCATCGCTCATGATAGTCATACCGGCTTGCAAATCTTCGATTTCAGAAACAACGAAACCTTTCTTTTGCAATTTATCTACAATGGTCTTCATTGTGATGTCGGATACGCCTGCAGGTAAAGTAAACAAGGTTCTTCTTACGAAGTCTCCTTCAAGTTCTCCAGCTGCAGCATCAAGTGTCATTACACTAGACATATTAGTATGTTTTGACACGATCTTAGACATTTTAATTAAGTTACCGCGTGCATTATCGGATAAAACAGTTAAAACATATGAACCATTTTTAACATCCCATGCGTCTGATAACATGTCTAATAATCTTGAGTGGGTAAGAATACCATAAAAATGATTATCCTCATCAAGAACAGCAATGTATGGCAAGTCTTTGATGTTAAAGAATACTCTAAAGAATGGAGAATTTACCTTAATTGTCTTAGTAGCGTTCTTAAGCAAGTAAGTTACTGGTAAATTCATGTCTCCGCCTTGAGATTTGTGGCGGTAAATGTGCATTTTATAAATATTACCGCGGAAAATAGTGCCAGTGTCATCTACAATAGGCACACATCTATATCCAGATTTCTCCAGAATATCCAATGCTTCTGCTAATGTGGCTTTTTCATTAACTGTTGTTAAGTAATCTTTCTTAATAACTAAAGATTTAATAAGCATGAGTTCGCCTCCAAAGTGAAAATGTTTCAAGTAATTATAGCATAATCAGTATGTTAATTAAATATTAATTAAAGACTAGCTAAAGTAATCAAATATATTTTAACAATAGTTAGTGAAATAAAAAAGCATCTCCTCCTAAGAAAAGATGCTCTTTTAATGAACTAATTTAAGAATTATTGACGAACCTTAACGCCAGTTTCTTTGAAGGCCTTGTCCATAACCTTCTTTAATTGATCTGCTGAAGCAGTCATTAATTCTTTTTCTTTATCGCTTAATGGAATTTCGATAACTTGTTCAAGACCCTTGCGGCCAACAACTGCAGGAGTACCGATGTGAAGATCGTGTAAACCATATTCACCATCCATTGGTACTGAAAGTGGAAGTACACGGTGTTCATCGTTCAAGATAGCCTTAGCGATCATTGCTGAAGCAGTACCGATACCGTAGAAGGTAGCACCCTTCTTGTTGATGATGTCGTAAGCCATGTCAGCAACTTCCTTGTGGATGTCTTCAAGCTTAGATTCATCCATACCGTGAGCCTTAACCCAGTCACTAACCTTTACGCCACCAACATTGTTGTAGCTCCATGCTGGGAATTCAGTATCACCGTGTTCACCAAGCATGTATGCGTTAACTGAACGTGGGTCAACGTGTTCCATCTTACCGATAACCTTTTGAAGACGACCAGTGTCAAGTGAAGTACCTGAACCGATAACACGATCCTTAGGGAAGCCTGACATCTTCCAAGTTGCGTGAGTCAAAATGTCAACTGGGTTTGCAACTACTAAGAAGATACCATCAAAGCCTGATTCAACGATTGGTTCAACGATTGATGATAAAATCTTCAAGTTCTTGTTTACAAGGTCAAGACGAGTTTCACCTGGCTTTTGTGGAGCACCAGCAGTAATAACAACTAAGTCTGCATCCTTACAATCTGGGTAGTCAGCTGCGTAAATGTTCTTTGGAGAAGTCCAAGGAGTTGCATCAGCTAAGTCGATTGCGTCACCTTGAACGTGTTCCTTAGCAATATCGATGATACCTAATTCTTCAGCGATACCTTGTTGTACCATTGAAAATGCGAAGGTAGAACCTACGGCACCGTCACCGACTAAAATAACTTTACGGGGTTTTTCAACTCTTGCCATAACAATAAATCTCCTTTTTATTAGTGATAATCTTAACAAAGAAATTATACCATGTTAGCAAGCATTAATAAAATTATTATTTATTGTTTGTGCTATTATATGAGGGATTATGTAATGAGGGGTATATATAATGAAAATAATTGCAGGTTTAGGTAATCCAGGTCAAAAGTACGATAAAACCAAGCACAACACTGGTTTTATGACTATGGATCACTATCTTAATGAAAAAGGATTATCTTTGGACAAGGATAAGTTTGAAGGACATTGGACTAAGCAAAAAATTAATGGTGAGGATGTAATTTTGCTTGAACCTCAAACTTATATGAATGAATCAGGGCGTTCAGTTAGCCAAATTGCTAATTTCTTTAAAGTGGACCCAGAAGACGTTTTGATTATTCAAGATGATATGGATATGCCAATTGGCAAAATTAGAATTAGAGCTAATGGTAAGAGCGGTGGCCATAATGGAATTAAAAGCATTATCCGAGACTTAGGAACAGAAAAGTTTAATCGCTTAAAGATTGGGATTCGTCATCCTAAGAACACGACAGTTGTTTCATGGGTGCTTACGCCATTTAACGATGAGCAACAAAAATTAATGGATAATGCATTTGATACAAGTGTAAAGATTATCGATGACTTTATTGCAGGCCGCGATAGTCAATATTTAATGAATAAGTATAATTAAAATGCGTTTAACAGAAATATTAAAAGAAGATCAAGACTTAAATAATTTTATTGCAAAGACTAAACAAGTAAAGAATTCACTAATCACTGGCGCTAATGCCGGTGCTTTTAGTCTACTTTTAAAACAAATCGTAACTGAGTTAGATGCTCCACTTATTTTAGTAGAGGAAAATGAAAATAAGGTTCAGAATTTATACGGAGAATTAAGTGCAATTCTACCTGATGATAGTGTACAAATCTTTCCTGTAGATGCCACTATTGCTACACAAACGGCAGTCAGTTCACCAGATGAGTTAAGTAATCGGATTGAGGCACTTAACTTTTTATTAAGTAAAAAAGCTGGGATTGTAGTAACTACACCGCAAGGCTTGCAATATAAATTGTCTGCTCCTGACGAATTTGCTCAAGCTAAGAAAGATTTTGAACCTGGCAAAGAATACGAATTAACTGACTTAAATAAATGGCTAGTTAGTTTGGGCTATAAAAAAGAAGCGTTAGTTGCTCGGCCAGGAGAATTTGCTATTCGTGGTGATATTTTAGATGTATATCCTTTATACAGAGAGAATCCAGTAAGAATTGAATTCTTTGGTGATGAAATTGATACGATCAAGGAATTTGATCTAGCAACTCAGCGTAGTCAAAAAGAAATTGATCGTGTTGAAATTTCTGCAGCTCAAGATCGAGTATTTTCTAGTGAAGCTATTGAAGCTGCGGCAAAAGCAATAGAAAAAGATATGGGGGATGCACCTGCACCGGATAAGGCAGTCAAAGATCACTTTACGGTGGCACTCGATGCTTTGAATGCAGGTGGATTACCAGATAATTATGCCTTTTTGGTGGATTATTTAATTAAAAAGCCAAGTAGCTTATTAGAATATTTAGATAAAAATGGTCAAATCTTGATTGATGATCTGCCTTTAATCAAACAAGCGATAGAGACTGTAGATAAGCAAAATGCAGCTTTTATTAGTGATGAACTAAAAACTGGTGCAATGCTGCCGAAGCAAACTTTGCGCAGTGATTTTGATCAAGTATTAACTAAAGATAAGCACCATAGAATATATTTCTCTCTTTTCCAGCGCAGTATGGGACGAATTCGTTTGGGACAGATGCTCAATTGGCAAACGCGTGAACCAGAACAATTCTTTAGTCAAATGCCCCTAATTAAGTCAGAACTTGAGTCGTATCAAAAATCTGGTCAAACAGTTGTACTACAAGCAGATAATGCGAAAAGAGCTAAACAAATCGATCAGACAATGGTCGACTTTGGTCTAAACTTGCCAATTGTAGATAAAAATGAAATCTCAGAAGGTAAATCGCAAATCGTAGTAGCGGGTTATACCAGCGGTTTTAGTTTACCTTCGGTGAAGTTAGTTTATTTGACCGAACGCGAACTTTTTAACAAGCGTCCACAGCGTAAAAAGAGAATCAAAACTCTGGAAAATGCTCAGAGATTACGTAATTATACTGAGTTAAAGCCAGGGGATTATGTTGTCCATGTTAATCATGGTATTGGTCGTTTTGAAGGAATTAAAACACTAGAAAATAATGGCGTTAAGCGTGATTACATTACCATCACCTATCAACATGGCGATCAATTATTTGTACCAGCAGATCAGCTTAGTTTGGTACAAAAGTATGTGGCTTCTGAAGGAAAGACGCCTCATATTAACAAACTTGGTGGTAGTGAATGGGCTAAAACTAAGCGTAAGGTCCAATCTAAGGTTGAAGATATTGCTGATGATTTGATAGAGCTTTATGCTAAGCGCGAATCGGAAAAAGGTTTTGCTTTTTCACCAGATGACGATTTGCAAAAACAATTCGAAGATGCCTTTCCATATGCAGAGACTCCGGATCAGTTACGTTCAATTAAAGAAATCAAGGAAGATATGGAAAAGCCGAAACCGATGGATCGTCTAGTTGTAGGAGACGTTGGTTTTGGTAAAACAGAAGTAGCTTTAAGGGCGGCTTTTAAAGCAATTCAGGATAATAAACAAGTAGCTTTTTTAGTGCCAACAACTATTTTGGCTCAGCAGCACTATGAAACTATTCAAGATCGTTTCAAAGATTTTCCTGTTAATACTGCGATGCTTTCTCGTTTTCAAACTCCAGCTGAATCTAAGGAGATTATTGAGGGACTGAAGGAAGGAAAAATTGATTTAGTCGTAGGTACCCACAGACTGTTATCAAAGGATGTTGAATTTAAAGATCTTGGATTGTTAATAGTTGATGAAGAGCAGCGCTTTGGCGTTAAGCATAAAGAAAGGCTAAAGCAGTTAAAGGCTAATATTGACGTGTTGACTCTCACTGCTACGCCAATTCCTAGAACTTTGCATATGTCGATGGTTGGGGTGCGCGATTTATCTGTGATGGAAACTCCGCCTCAAAATAGATATCCAATTCAAACTTATGTGATGGAACAAATTCCAAGCGTAGTAAGGGATGCATGTTTGCGTGAAATGCAGCGTGATGGACAGGTCTTTTACCTACATAATCGAATTAGTGATATCGATGAAACTGTGGAAAAGCTGCAACAATTAATCCCGAATGCGCGGATTGCTAGTGCTCATGGACGAATGAGTCAAAATCAATTGGAAGACATTTTGTATCGGTTTTTGAACCGTGAATTTGATATTTTAGTAACGACGACCATCATTGAAACGGGTATCGACATGCCTAATGTTAATACGATGATTATCGAAGATGCTGATCACTATGGTTTGAGCCAGCTTTATCAGCTGCGAGGGAGAATCGGTCGTAGTGCCAGACTTGCCTATGCATATTTTCTGTACCAGCCTAACAAAGTTTTAACCGAAGTTGGTGAAAAACGCCTAGATGCAATCCGCGATTTTACTGAATTAGGGTCAGGCTTTAAGATTGCTATGCGTGATTTGTCGATTAGAGGAGCTGGCAATATGCTGGGAGCCCAGCAGCACGGCTTTATTGATAGTGTTGGTTATGATTTGTATTCACAAATGCTTAGCGATGCAATTAAAGAGCGTAAGGGTAAGAAGACAGTTAAGAAGTCAAATGCAGAGATTGATTTAAAACTTGAAGCCTATATTCCAGATTCATATATTGGCGACCAAGAAGAAAAAATCGAATTTTACAAAAAGATTAAAGCAGTCAATAATCAGGAAGAATTAGATAAAATTGAAGATGAACTAATTGATCGCTTTGGTGATTATCCAGCAGCTGTTGAGAATTTACTTGCTGTAGCTGGGTTAAAGGTAGATGCTGATCTAGCTCAAGTCTTAAATGTACTGAAAAAAGATAATAATACTATTAAGGTTGAGTTTAATAATGCTGCTTCACATGAATTAGAAGGACCTAATATTTTCAGAGCATTAAAACACGTAAGTCTTAAAGCACGTATTAGCATGAATCAAGAAAAAAGAATGGTTGTTTTGCTGCAACTGCCTGATAAGATGAAGAATCGAGTTTTGTTTAATGAATTAACTACGTTCTTAGAGGCTGCCAGCGAAATAGTGCAAAGATAGAGGTATAAATTATGAGAATTGATAAATTTTTAAAGGTTTCAAGATTAGTTAAGAGAAGAACTGTTGCTAAGGAAATGGCAGATCAAGGCCGAATTAAAGTTAATGGACGAGTAGTTAAGTCCAGTTACGATGTAAAAATCGATGATATTATTGAAATTGGTTACGGTGCGCGAGTAATTAAGGCCAAGGTTTTGAATATTCGCGAAACCACTAAAAAGGCTGAAGCAAGTGAACTTTACGAGTTAGTTGATTGATGACTTTCCCATAAATCGTTGTTATACTTAACGTAAACGATATTTGTTATAACAGAGGATAAAAAAATGAATCATGGTCCACATATTTACAATTCGTTAAGTCCAGAAGCTCAGAGAGAGAAGCTACTTCGTAAGCAAGCGAAAATCGAAAAACGAGTTCATCGCATTCGATTAAATAGAATTGTTGCTGTTTTTGCTATTATATTTGTGATTTTGGGTATTCAAATTACAATTAAAGTTTCACAATCAAAGCGTATTAACAATCAAGTACAAGTTGAAAAACGAGGATTGGCTAAAGTTAAGAAAACAGCTAAAACTTTAAAGACCAAGAGACAGAATCTCGATGATCCAAACTACGTTGCTAAATTAATTCGTTATAAGTTTTATTATTCTAAATCAAATGAAAATGTTTATAACGTGCACGAAAGAAATGATAATGATTAATGAAGAAGTATCAAGCCGGTAACCGGGTAACCGGGGTGATTAATAACATTACCGATTTAGGTATTTTTGTTACATTGCCTAATAGACATTCAGGATTAGTTCATCACAGTGATTTTGGTAATAATTGGGCGCGAGAAAGGCGTCAATATCAAGTAGGCCAAAAGGTTCGCGTTGTTGTCGTGCATGTCAATAGAGGCAGATTTAATCTGTCAATTGCACGCGTAAATGATCCTGATTTAGTTGATCATGATAATCAATTCTCTGATACTAAACCTGCAGAATTTGATCAGGTTTTGAACAAAGTAAGTAGAGATGCTAAAAAGGAAATTGATGAATTAAAAAAGGCTTTGAATAAAAATTAAAAATGACCCGTAATGGGTCATTTTTTTAGTTAGGGAGATTTATGAAAGTAGTAGATTTCTTTAGAAAAAATGGAATAGATTTAGAAAGTAAAACATTATTAGTGGCCGCAAGTGGAGGCCCTGATTCGATGGCTCTTCTTGATATACTTAAAAACTTGCAAGCCAAAAAGAATTTTCAATTAATGGCTGCACATTTTAATCATCAATTAAGAGAAGACAGTGAGGAAGAAAGCGAGCTTCTAAAAAAATACTGTGATGAAAAAAATGTGCCATTATTTATTGCAAAATGGCCTAAAGAAGAACAACCGCAAGTGGGAATAGAGGCTGCAGCAAGACATGCGCGCTATGCTTTTTTAACACAAATAGCTAAAGAAAATAAGGCTGATTATTTGTTAACTGCCCATCACGGGGACGATTTGCTGGAAAATATCTTGCTTAAATTTATTCGCTCAGGTAATCCCGAAGAGATGAATAGCCTGCAAAGAGTGGGTGAAATGCATGGTGTAAAATTGTTGCGACCATTGTTGGGATACAGCAAGGACGAGCTATTGCAATATAATCAAGCTCATCGAATTGATTTTATAACTGATTTAACTAATCAGGCCGATGAAACGATGCGTAATCGCTTGCGCCATCATGTGGTGCCATTACTCAAAAAAGAAAATCCTGCTTTGATCAAGAATGCACTTTTTTTTAGTCAAAAAATGGATGAATTGATCGATTATGTTGATGAAAAAAATATTGCAGTCGGTCAATTGGAACGTTTTCTAAATGTTGCGTATCGCATTAAGAGTGAAAAATTAAAGCGATTGACGACTAAAGAAAGAACCTTTTTCTGGCAGAGAATGATTTGGCAAAAATATCATCGACGGGTTAATGAAAATTTGGGTAATTTCGCAGTCATTGAATATCAAAATTACTTTTATTTGTATAAAAAGCAAAATATTTCCGAAGTTAAAAAACAGGTAATTAGTTTAAATCAGCCATTTGTGTTTAAAAATAGAAAAATGGTGTTATATTCTGAAAGAAAAGCCGGTATAAAGCTGATTGGTGATTTTTGGTTTAAGCCAAATACTGCTTTTAGTGTGGGAGAATTAACGGCGGGGAGTAAACTTCTGCTACAAAATGGACATCATGTTAAAGCAAAAAAGAAGTTTGCAGAAAATGCGATTCCACTAGCTTTACGACCATTTTGCTTAGCCATTTATGCAGAAAACGAACCAATTTTTGTGGAGAAAATTTATCAAAACCAAAATTGGATCAAAAATGGCAAACATTATTTTCTATATAATTCTTAAAAAGTCTTCAAAATAGTTGAAAATATTAGTGGTAGCATCTTATTTTGTGATAAAATTTTAAACGTATAACTTAGAGACTTTGCGGAGGTTTTTTATGAAGAATAACCGGAATCGGCTGTTATCAAACGGCCTATTCTATATAGTTGTGTTCCTTTTGCTCCTATGGGGAATCAACTGGGCACTCGGCGGTTCTAACAATAGTGGTAGCTCAGAAAATATCAGCTATTCACAATTTGTTAAAGATTTGCGTCAAGGCAAAGTTAAAAACTTTAGTGTTCAACCTGCAAACGGTGTATATACTGTTTCAGGTAGTTACAAGACTGCACAAACAACAAAGAATCAATCAAATAATAGTTTTGATTTCTTTAGTAATAACTCAAGTAGAAAAGTATCACGCTTCTCTACTACTATGTTACAAAATGATTCTACCGTTTCTAACGTGCAAAACTTGGCACAAAAGAGTAACGCTCGGATGACGACTCAAGGAGAATCACAGTCTGGCAATTGGATTTCAACCATTGTCATGCTTGTGCCAACCGTTTTGTTTATTGTCATGCTTTGGATGATGATGAATCAAGGTGGTGCTGGCCGTGGCGGCAGCGGCGGAATTATGAATTTCGGTCGTTCACACGTCAAGCCAGAAGATCCTTCTAAGAATAAGGTTCGTTTCTCTGACGTAGCCGGTGAAGAAGAAGAAAAACAAGAATTAGTAGAAGTTGTTGAATTTTTAAAGGATCCATCAAAATATACTAAGTTAGGTGCTAGAATCCCATCTGGTGTTTTACTTGAGGGTCCTCCTGGTACTGGTAAAACCTTGCTTGCACGTGCCGTAGCTGGTGAAGCTAACGTGCCATTTTACTCAATTTCAGGTTCTGACTTTGTTGAAATGTTTGTTGGTGTTGGTGCAAGTCGTGTACGTGACTTGTTCAATAATGCCAAGAAGAATGCACCAAGTATTATCTTTATTGATGAAATTGATGCCATCGGTCGTCGTCGTGGCAATGGTACCGGCGGTGGCAACGATGAACGTGAACAAACTTTGAACCAATTATTGGTTGAAATGGATGGTTTTGAAGGCGATGAAGGTGTTATCGTCATTGCCGCTACTAACCGTTCAGATGTGTTGGATCCAGCTTTACTTCGTCCAGGTCGTTTTGACCGTAAGGTTTTAGTTGGTCGTCCAGACGTACGTGGCCGTGAAGCTATTTTGAAGGTTCATGCTAAAAACAAGCCACTTGCTCCAGATGTAGACTTGAAGGAAGTTGCTCGTCAAACTCCTGGGTTCGTTGGTGCAGATTTGGCTAATGTCTTGAACGAAGCTGCTTTGGTTGCTGCACGTAGAAATGGTACTGAAATTACTGCATCAGATATTGATGAAGCTGAAGACCGTGTCATTGCAGGTCCAGCTAAGAAGGATCGTTTAATTGCAGAACCAGAAAGACGCCGTGTTGCTTTCCACGAAGCAGGACACTCAATCTGTGGTTTGGTCTTAAGTGATTCTAGAACAGTTCGTAAGGTAACTATTGTGCCACGTGGTCGTGCCGGTGGTTACAACATCATGTTGCCTAAAGATGACCAGTTCATTTTGACTAAGAAACAATTATTTGAACAAATTGTTGGTTTAATGGGTGGTCGTGCTGGTGAAGAAGCAACTATTGGTGATAAGTCAACTGGTGCTTCTAACGACTTTGAACAAGCTACTGCTATTGCTCACAGCATGGTAGTAAATTACGGGATGACTGAATCATTGGGTATGGTTGAACTTGAAAAAGAGGGCGAAACCAATCCATACGGCTTTAAGCCATACAGTGAAGCTACTTCAGCTAAAATTGACGAAGCCGTTAAGAAGATCTTGGATGAAGCTCACGCTAAAGCACTTGAGATTGTTAAGGAAAACAAGGAAAAGCATAGAATTATCGCTGAAGCTTTGCTTAAGTACGAAACTTTAGACGAAAAGCAAATCATGTCTTTATACAAGACTGGTAAGATGCCTGAAAAATACGAAAGTGAATATCCAAGTGAATCCAAGGCTTCAACTTATGAAGAAGCTAAGGCTGCTGCAGAAAAGCGTGAAGTTGAAAAAGCAGAAAAGAAAGATTCAGATCAAGCATTAGCTAAACAAGAAAAATCTGCTTTGGAAACTCCATCAGAAAAGAATCATGAAGTTGAAGAAAATAATCCTGAAAATCCAGAAAAAACTGAAAATTCAGATAACTCAACTAAAGATACTTCTGCAGATGAAGAGCACAAAGATAATTAGATAAAAATGGGGCCTGTAACGGGCTCTATTTTTTTAGAGAGAAGGAATAAATATGAGTGATTATTTAGTAAAATCAATCGATAAAACTAAAAATTTACGTTTACTGACAATTACCGCTAAAGATGTTGTTGGTGAAGCACAAAAGCGTCATGATTTATGGTCTGCTTCTTCTGCTGTTCTTGGTCGTACACTGGTTGGTACGCTTTTGTTAGCGGGCGCCGAATTAACTGATAAAGAAGAATTGACAGTTAGATTGATGGGCAACGGCCCTGTAGGTCCAACTATTGTTACAGCTACTGCTGATTTAAAGGTGAAGGGTTACGTACGCAATCCACATATTGCTTTGCCACCAAAGAAGAATGGCCATATTGATGTAAAAAGAGCTGTTGGTCAAGGTATGCTTGAAGTTACCAAAGATTTAGGCTTAAAAGAACCATATACTGGTCAAGTTCCGATTGTTTCTGGTGAAATTGCAGAAGATTTTGCATATTATTTGACGAAGTCAGAACAAATTCCGTCAGCAGTTGGTTTATCTGTTTTTGTTAATCCAAATAATTCTATCGGCGAAGCTGGCGGATTTATGCTTCAAGCTTTACCAGGTGCCAGTGATGCTTTGATTACTGAAACAATTAAGAGAATTAAAGCTTTGCCAGCTCTTTCTACTGCATTTTTAGATGGAATGACACCAGAAGATTTAGCACGTAAGATCTTAGGCACTGACTGTAAGATTCTTGAAAAAGATGATGTAGCATTTAGCTGTAACTGTTCTAAAGAAAAATATGCAGGTATTCTTGAAACTTTGAAGAGTTCACAATTAAAGGCCATGATTAATGAAGATCATGGTGCAGAACTTACTTGCAATTTCTGCGGAAATAAGTATCATTACACTGAAGATGAATTAAAGGCTATTTTAGCCAAGAAAAATGAAGAAAAAGATTATTAATTAAATAAAAAGTCCTAGGGTTTTGTCCTGCGGGGCTTTTTTGATATTATAATAAGGTATTTTGAAAGGATGATTTGGTGGATAACAGCTGGAAAATTCGCGATATCACCATTCCTAACCGAGTTGTTGTTGCGCCGATGGCGGGAGTTTCAAATTCAGCGTTCCGCGTTGTATGTAAGGAATTCGGAGCTGGGCTGGTTGTTTGCGAAATGATTTCTGATCATGGAATTATTTATCGAAACAAAAAGACCTTAAGCATGATGGATGTAGATCCACGAGAGCACCCAATGAGTATTCAGATCTTTGGGGGAACTGAAGAAACATTACTTCAAGCTGCTCAATACATTGATCAACATACTGATGCTGACATTATTGATATTAATATGGGTTGTCCTGTGCCTAAAGTAACTAAAACCGATGCTGGTTCAAAATGGCTGCTTGATTCTAATAAAATTTATCAAATGGTCCATGCCGTGGTGCAAAATGTGCAGAAACCTGTTTCTGTTAAAATGAGAACAGGTTGGGATAAAAAGCACGTGTTCGCGGTAGAAAATGCTTTGGCTGCTCAAGAAGCAGGTGCTAGCATGATCGCAATGCACGGTCGCACCCGTAAGCAAATGTACCAAGGTGAAGCAGATTGGGAGATTTTGCACGATGTAGCTCAAGTGCTTGATGTGCCGTTTGTAGCTAACGGTGACATTAGAACTCCCGAGCTTGCCAAGAAGGCTTTAGATGAAATTGGTTGTACTGCTGTGATGGTAGGACGTGCTGCTTTAGGTAATCCTTGGATTTTAAAGGATATGACGCATTATCTAGAGACTGGTGAAAAATTACCACCACAAACAGTGCGTGAGAAGGTAGAAACTGCTAAGCATCAACTTCATGCGTTAGTTAAAATTCATGGTGAAAAGCGAGCAGTACCAGAATTTCGTCAACAGGCTGCATACTATTTAAAGGGAATTCCCCGTTCAGCCCGTACTCGTGCTAAAATAAATGAGGTCTGGACGCGTCAAGAAGTATATGACTTACTCGACAATTTTGTTGATGAGTATGAAAAAAGAGAAAAAGCTCGTGCTGCAAGACGCGCGGCAATGAACAAATAATGGAGGAAAAATAAATTGGCAAAGAACGAAATGAATGACCAATTACGTGTTCGTCGTCAAAAGATGGACGAAATGCGTGAAAACGGAATTGAACCATTCGGTCAAAGAAAGTTTGATCGTCAAGATTTAGCAAGTACTTTGGAAGAAAAGTATGGTAAAGAAGATAAAGACGAATTAAACGATGATATGCCTAAGACCAAGATTGCAGGTCGTATGCTTGCAAAGCGTGGTAAGGGTAAGGTAGGTTTCGCAGACCTTTACGACCGTACTGGTAAGATTCAAATTTATGTACGTAAGGATATCGTAGGCGAAGACAACTACAAGGTCTTTAAGAAATCAGATATTGGTGACTTCTTGGGTATTGATGGGGAAGTTATGAAGACTGATACTGGTGAGTTGACTATTCGTGCTACTCACGTAACCTTCTTATCAAAGGCTCTTCGTCCTTTGCCAGATAAGTACCACGGCTTGAAGGATGTTGAAGCAATTTACCGTCAACGTTACCTTGATTTGATCACTAACCGTGACAGCTACATGCGCTTTGTTCACCGTACTCAAATCATTCAAGCTATTCGTGATTACTTAAACAAGCAAAACTTCTTAGAAGTTGAAACTCCAGTACTTCACAACATTCCTGGTGGTGCTGAAGCTCGTCCATTTATTACTCACCACAACGCTTTGGATATTAACCTTTACATGAGAATTGCTTTGGAACTTCCATTGAAGCGTTTGATTGTTGGTGATATGGAACGTGTTTACGAAATCGGCCGTGTATTCAGAAACGAAGGTTTGGACACTCACCACAACCCAGAATTTACTGAACTTGAAAGTTACGCAGCATACTGGGACTACCACGATGTTATGGATGAAGCTGAAGGTATTATCCGTGCTGCAGCTAAGGTTGTTTCAGATGACGGTAAGATCACTTACCAAGGTACTGACATTGATTTGGGCAAGCCATTCCGTCGCGTTCACATGGTTGACTTGATCAAGGAAAAGACTGGCGTTGACTTCTGGAAGCCAATGACTCTTGAAGAAGCAACTAAGATTGCGGAAGACCACGACATCCACGTTGAAAAATTCTGGAAGGTTGGTCACATCATTAACGCCTTCTTTGAAAAGTACTGTGAAGAAACTATTGTTGACCCAACATTTGTTTACGGTCACCCAGTAGAAATCTCACCACTTGCTAAGAAGAATGCTGACGATCCAAGATTTACTGATCGTTTTGAAATTTACATCATGGGTGAAGAATACGGTAACGCCTTCTCAGAATTGAATGATCCTGATGATCAACGTGAACGTTTCGAAGCTCAAATGGAAGAACGTGAAGCAGGTAACGACGAAGCTGACATGATCGATGAAGATTACCTTCGTGCTATGGAATACGGTATGCCACCTACAGGTGGTTTGGGTATCGGTATTGACCGTTTGGTAATGCTTTTAACTGATGCTCCAGCTATTCGTGATGTTCTTTTGTTCCCAACAATGCGTCCAGAACGTGTTGAAAGCGTAGAAGCTGAAGTTAAGGCTGACTTAGCTAAGAAGGCTAAGAAGGACTAATATCGGGCTTCTAGAGCATTTTAGAAGAGAATATGAAGTCGCTTTTGATTTTCAAATTATTATAAATTTAGACGGTGTATACACCACAAATACACCAAATTTTAAAATGATTTGGTAAAAAGCTGACATAAAACATAAGATCCTTAATAACTGTAATGGTTATAAGGATCTTTTTTTACGTTTAAGTACTTAAAAAATGCTGTAAAATGTAAATATGTATATTTTATGAGGTGAGCTAATGGCAAATCAAGATTTAACAAATGCAAAGAAAGCTAAGAAAGATGAATTTTATACAAGATGGGAAGAAATAGAAAAAGAAGTAAATGCTTATCTTGAATATGATAAAAACGTTTTCAAAGGAAAAACTATCTTGTTGCCAGCAGATGATCCATTTGAAAGCAATTTCTTTAAATACTTTGCTGTTCACTTTAATGATTATGGCTTAAAAAAATTAATTGCAACTAGTTATGATTCAAGTCCAATAGTTAATCAACAATTATCATTATTTGAAGAAGATGAAGTAGAAAAAAAACTGGGAAAAGCCTATAAAATTGAGTTGACACATGTAGGTGATTTTGATCATGATGGTGTTTTTAATATTGAAGATGTAGAGAAATTTCTTTTATCTGAAAAAATAAAATTAAATAGTTCTGGTGGTTCTAATGTATTGAGCTATTTACATGGTGATAGTGATTTTGTCCCAGGAGATTTTAGAAGTAAAGAAGTTACAAGGCTTAGAGATAATGCAGATATTATTATTACTAATCCTCCTTTTTCTTTATTTCGAGAATTTGTAAAATGGATAGATCCTAAGAATAAGAAATTTTTGATTATAGGAAATATAAATGTTGTAACTTATAAAGAAATATTTCCTTTGATTAGAGATAATTACATGTGGATGGGCTCAAGCATCCATTCAGGTGATCGTCCCTTTTATGTTCCTGATGATTATCCTTTAAATGCATCAGGAGCAGGAATTGATGAAGAAGGTCGAAAATATATTAGAGTAAAAGGTGTACGTTGGTTTACTAATTTAGACCATGGTAGAAGACATGAGCCATTATCTTTAATGTCTATGGCTGATAATATAAAGTTTAGTAAGCACAAAGATGTAAAGTCACATGAATATTTACAATATGATAATTATGATGCTCTAGATGTTCCGTATACAGACGCAATTCCTAATGACTATGAAGGAATAATGGGTGTTCCTATTACTTTCTTGGATAAATATAATCCGGATCAATTTATTATCAAAGGCTTGGCTGCAGGCAATTCACGTAAAACTAAATTATATGGCGATGTAAAATATACGCCAAATAAATTAGATCGTGGGGGCTGTGGAGTAGTTAACGGTAAAAGAAAATACGCAAGAATATTAATTAAAAGGAAAAAATAGGATGCAAACGACATTAAAGCAATATAAAGTAAGTGATATAGTTGATGGCTTCGTATATAACGAATATGAAGGCAAAGGTCTATTTGGATTATCTGGAAAGCTAATAATTCAGCCAGAATATCAAAGAAACTATATTTATGCGGATGGAAAACGTGATGTTGCATGTATAGATTCTTTATTGAAAGGGTATCCCTTAGGACTGATTTATTTTAATAAAGTTGATGATGATAGATTTGAAGTCTTAGATGGACAACAAAGGATAACTTCTATTGGCCGTTTTGTTACTAGAAAATTTGCTATTAATGTAAATGGTAATGAAACCTATTTCTCTGGTTTAAGTCAGGATCAAAAAGATAAAATATTAAATTCCACTTTGCTTGTTTATATTTGTGAAGGAGCAGAAAGTGAAATTAAAGAATGGTTCAAAACTATTAATATTGTCGGAATTCCACTTAATTCACAAGAATTATTAAATGCTATTTATTCTGGCCCATTTGTTACTAAAGCTAAAGAAATGTTTTCTAACAGTCAAAATGCTAATGTTCAAAAGTGGAGTGCTTATATTAAGGGAGCAGTTAATAGACAAGACTACTTAAAAACAGCATTGGATTGGGTAAGTCGAGGACATATAGATGAGTATATGTCTAGTCATCGCTATGACGATAATATAAATGAACTTAAAACATACTTTGATGCTGTCATTGACTGGGTTTCTGGAATATTCCTTTCAGTAGAAAAGCCAATGAATCAACCCAACTGGGGAAACTTGTATGAAAGATATCATAAAAATGCATATGATCCTCAAAAGGTTGATGAGCGTGTACAAGAATTAATGGCAGACTCAGATGTAACCAGGAAAGCCGGCATTTTTGAATTTATTCTAGGCGGAGAAAAGGAGCCTAAACTTCTTAATATTAGAAAGTTTTCTACTAACGATAAGAGAACCAAGTATAAGGAACAAACTAACGAAGCAAAGAAGAATAAGACTTCAAATTGTCCAATATGTGTTACAGACAAGGAATATGGACATATGGATCAAATTTGGGATTATAAGGACATGGAAGGTGACCATAAAATACCATGGTCAAAGGGTGGAAAAACTGAATTGGCTAATCTTCAAATGCTGTGTAAACATCATAATGCAATGAAGTCAAACACCTAAAAAATATATACAAAATGTGTTGTTTTGGTCGGATTATCAGTACAAAATGAATATTTAGCTTTATAAATTTTTTAAAGAAAAGCAAGTTGACAAGATTCAACTTGCTTTTTTGTGGTGTTTATAAAATGCCGAAAATCAGCGTCATTACTGGATTCTTGACTAAAAAGTAGCTATATCGGTTAGAACTAGCTCTAAGATCACGTACTTTTAAATAAGGCATTCTCATTCAACGCTGACAAAATTATGTAAAAGATGGCCAAAGAATGTTGATTTACCGCCTTTTTCTTTCATAAAAAAGCATTTTAGCAGACAGAGAGTGAAAGTTTTGGATATATAACTTTCGCTTAAACTTAAAGCGTAAACAAGATCTATTTAAAAGAAAAGGAGAAAAAACAATGGCAAATAGATTTAAACCAGTTGTGGATTTAAACTTCGCCTTTAAGGGTGCTGAAGTAAAAGTTATTGAGGTTGGGGACAGAACGGCGCACGGTGATGACGTTCGTGCAAAATCAGACGTTCAAGAATTTCCAAAATTTGTACGTCTTCAAGTGGTAGACGATCCTTCTGGAATTAATACGGACGCTGAATTTCAAATTAAGCTTCGTACTGCTGATGACGTTGTAATTGGTGAACAATTCATTCTTGATGTAGGTCATAAAAGAGTAGTAGGTGGTCAGTTAACATTTTGGGGTAACAAATCCACTTATCGAGGACGTGACTGGATTTATGTCAACGTATCGGGGAAAGGAGATCATATTGGTGATTGGAGCTAGAACAAAAATATGTTCGTACTTAGAAAATGCTTGCAATTCAGCAATTTCAAATGACATCTCTTCTTTTAGCCAGCAATTGTTAATTCTAGAAGCGAATGATGGATCAGGAGTAATAGTGATATTTCCGTTGCCAACTTCCTTCGTTTATAACGAAATTAACTATTACAAGATATATGATATTTTGTCCGTCGCTGCTTGGCCAGAATATACATGTCCGAGGTCAAATACTATGCGAATTGTCAGCATCGATGGTCGTTCATTGTCCACGGCGCGCGGCTTCTTCTATCCTTGGGAAAAAGGACATTCGGAACGGTTGAAAGGGACGGTTGATCAAATTGTCCAGCATTTTGATCTAACCCAAGGCATACCTTTAATGTCTAATTTAATGATACCATCGAAACTTAATTCAATTATCATTGCGGGAAATACTGGTAGTGGAAAAAGTTTAGCAACGCAAGCAATATGTGAATTTTTGGTGCGTACTCCAAACGTGCGTTTGATATACGTAGATCCTAAAAAAAGTGCGGGAGCACGTTGGGCGCGTGGTAAGCCGCAAATCAAGCTTTTCGTACCTAAAAAAGGGGAAAGACTAGAAGAATACCTAATTAGAATAACTGCTATGTTATCCCAAGAAGTTAAATTGATTTTCGAAAAACAAGATGCGCTTTTTTTGAGATCTACAAAAGTTGACACAAACGCGGGTGAAATAAATCAGCCTAAGACTTGGATTGTGATCGAAGAGCTTGAGGCACTAGAAGCAATGGGTACAAAAAGAGAGCTAGATGACTTATTTCATCAATTGCTTTTAATCAGTTTGCTTGGCCGAGAAGCATACACTAACCTCCTCCTTTCAATGCAAGTCCCCAGAAACGACATATTACCGATTCCAATAAGAGCCCAAATGCTTTGTCGAATTCAATTAGGACGAATTGATAAATCAACTACAACATATCTGTTCCCCAGCTTAGAACAGATGATGATGCCATATAGTGGTCCGGGCGTTGGAATCTGTGATATTAATGCAACTGGAGTACAACCAATTGCTATGCCCACAATTACTTACTAGTTATAAGGAGAAAAAAATGATTTTTTTAACTAAACAAATGGATCCTGTATTAAGAGAAATACTAGAAGACAATCAACAAGTTAATGGCGTTTTTTGGCTTCAAGCATATCTGGACAGCTTTATTTATTTTGTTCTATGCGCAGTTTTTACGATTATTGGATTAGTTTTTACTGCATATGTTGTTTATAAGATCTTTAAGTACTTTCAGGCAGATTTTGTTAGATCCAAAGAGATACAACATTTGCTCCAAGTTAGGAACGGTTTAACGACGGTTGAAACGCGAACAAATACAATCGTTAAAGGAGCCACCGTTAGATTTAATGCTAATCGTGTAATCATAAAAGTACCAACTAAGTGTTGGTGGGAAGTATTTGAAAATGTTGGTTGTCGTCATGAGATCAGACGACGCTTGGAATCACTGGAATTTAAGGAAATGCTAGCCACACATTATCATGGGTATCGGTTTGGCGATATTGAATCTAAGGAAAATTGTTACATTTTGATGGGTGAAGTGTATTAGTAGGTATCGTAATCCTCTTTTTGACCCCAAAAAGGTCAAAAAAAGAGGATTGTGACAGTGCTATAAAGCTATTAATAGTAACGGCTAAGGGCTTGTTTTGGTCATGTTCAACATCAAGGCACCTTAAATAAGGCGATTAAGCGTATTATTAGGGATGCTAATTTTGATGCTTTAAAAAGGAATCCTTCTATTAAAGAAGATAATTTATTACCTAATTTTAGTTGTCATACTTTAAGACATACATTTACAACTCGTTTAATTGAATCTGGAATGAATATTAAAGTAATACAAGAAGCATTAGGGCACTCTGATATTCAGACCACTCTTGATATTTATGCTGACGTAACTAAAGAATTGAAGCAACAGCAATTTACTAAGTTTGAAGATTTTATTGCTAAAGGTGCTTAGTACACCCAAGTACACCAAAAATACACCATTTTTCTTCAGTTTATGAAGATTTATGAGAGAATATGGAGCTAATTATAGGTAGAAGTAGGTTAATGACACGATTTGAAGATTTATGAGCAGTCTTTTTACTCTTCCCAACAATGCGTCCAGAACGTGTTGAAAGCGTAGAAGCTGAAGTTAAGGCTGATATGGAAAAGAAGAATAAAGAAAACAAATAATCTTATAAATTAAAAAACTCTTATCTATGTTTTAAGCATGGATAAGAGTTTTTGTTTATGTATTTTTTAATTGAGAATCATTTTTTCATCAGAGTATTTTTTAGGATCATTTAAATCCCATTGCTGATATCTAACTTCTTGACACTTAAATCCTAATTTTTTGTAAAGCTTTTTGGCCTTAGTATTTTCTGCAAATACGTCAAGACTAACTGGTCGACTCATGTACCTCAAAGCTGTCGTTGCTAAAGCATACCCGATACCTTTATTTTGATGAATTGGATCTACATAAATGTAATCCAGTTCTTGGGGATGAACTGCAACGAAGCCCAATATGCTGTCAGCATCATAAGCTACATAAATTTTGCAGGAGAAAAAATCATCCTTATATGGAGCTGTCTCTAAAGGTATGAAGTATTTTTCTGCACCACCAATTGTTAGCTCTTCTTTACGACTAACGTCGTGAATGCGGCATACTTCAGCATAATCGTTTGGTTGATATTCTCTGATATTAAATTTTGGCATGCTTTTCTCGCTTCCTAATATTAAGACTTTGATTTAGAAAGCAATAGTACGTAATCTCATGTGAAATCTCCTTTAATTAAATTGAAGATATTGTAGCAATTTTTTTAATTCGGTACAATAACTAAAATTAACTTAGTTAAAAACAGATAAGTAATATTTTTTCAAAAAGTATTTGCAAAGAGAATAATCTTTGCTATAATACTTTTTGTATCGCGGAAGTAGTTCAGTGGTAGAACATCACCTTGCCATGGTGGGGGTCGCGGGTTCGAATCCCGTCTTCCGCTCCAAGATGAAGAGCTCACGAATGTGAGCTTTTTTTGTGCCTAAAATAAATTTATCTTTTTTGATAAAATACCTTGCAAAGAAAAATGTATTTGCTATAATAATACCTGTTGTGCGGAAGTAGTTCAGTGGTAGAACATCACCTTGCCATGGTGGGGGTCGCGGGTTCGAATCCCGTCTTCCGCTCCAAGATAGAAGGCTCACCGAATGGTGAGTCTTTTTTTCGGGAAATAGCTCAGTTTGGTAGAGCGCTACGTTCGGGACGTAGAGGTCGCGCGTTCAAATCGCGTTTTCCCGATTATATTTAAGCTGTCTTAATAGACAGCTTTTTTCTTTTTGCTATAATACACACTAAAACTATAGGGGACATGAGAATGACAGCTACTACGAAAGAAAATTATGAATTGTTAGTGCAGCAGGCAAAGGCACTAGTTGATGGCGAAGATGACTGGATTGCCAATACTGCTAATTTATCTGCGCTTTTGTTTAATTCGCTTAATAATGTTAATTTTGCTGGTGTTTATCGCTTTGAAAACGGCGAGTTGATTTTAGGCCCATTCCAAGGGATGCCAGCTTGTGTGCATATTCAAATGGGTAAAGGCGTTTGCGGAACAGCAGCTAAGGAAGAAAAAACGCAAATTGTGCCCAACGTCCATGAATTTGCTGGTCACATCGCTTGCGACAGTGCTTCGAATTCTGAAATCGTCGTGCCTATTTTTAAGGATGAAAAATTATGGGGCGTTTTCGATTTTGATTCTACTAAGCTAAACAATTTTGATGAAACAGATCAAAAATATTTAACTGAAATTGCCGCCGCAATTTTTGATTAATTGCGCGTTTTTGATCATAATGATCACGGAGATAAGTTAAATTATTTTACTTACTGACAAAATAAAAGTAAAATACCATAACGTATTTTAAAGGGGTGGTGTTTGTATGGAAAACTCATATAGTAAAAGCGTTAATCAAGTATTGGAAATTGCACGTGAACAAGCACAGAATTTCCATCATCGCTTAATTGGAACAGAACACGTTTTATTGGCTTTAGTAATTGAAACAGACGGTGAAGCAGGGAAGATACTTCGTTCATGGGGCTTAACTCCTACTGCTGTGCGTGAAGAAATTGAGCGCTACACCGGCTACGGTTCAGCACCTAAAACTAGTTATATGGAAATGTCACCTCGTTTAAGCTTGGCACTAGATTATGCAAAAAGACAAGCCGATCAAGGTGGATATAAAGAAATTGAAACTAATCATGTTTTGCTTGGAATAACAGCTAGTGAACAAGTCTTGTCGGCCATGATTCTCAAGAATTTAAATGTGGATATTGGTCGCTTACGTCAAGATGTTAATGATAGCTTAGATCAGGAACAAGATTTTGGCGACTCAGCAAGCTGGTTAGGTAATAGCAATACAGCTACAGGGCAAAAGAAACGTAAAAATAGTACTACACCAACTCTAGATAAAGTAGCTGTTAATTTGAATCAACGTACTCGTGAAGGCGGTATTGATCCAGTTATTGGCCGCGAAAAGGAAATTAAGCGAGTTATTCAAATTTTGTCTCGTCGTACTAAGAATAATCCAGTTTTAGTAGGTGAACCTGGTGTAGGTAAGACTGCAGTCGCTGAAGCAATTGCTACAGAAATTGTTAATAAAAGAGTGCCAGAGGATTTACTCAATAAACGAGTAATGGCTCTTAACATGGGCAGTTTAGTAGCAGGTACCAAGTATCGTGGCGAGTTTGAAGATAGAATGAAGAAGATTTTGGATGAAATTGCTAAAGATGGCAAGGTCATTCTGTTTGTTGATGAAATGCATACTTTGATTGGTGCTGGTGGTGCTGAAGGAGCAATCGATGCTTCTAATATCTTGAAGCCATCACTTGCTCGTGGCGATATTCAAATGATTGGTGCTACTACATTTGATGAATATCAAAAGTATATTGAAAAAGATCAAGCATTAGCCCGGCGTTTTCAACAAGTACGTTTGAATGAACCTACTAAGAAAGATACATTGGCTATATTGAATGGACTTAGACCTAAATATGAGAAGTTCCATCATGTAACTATTTCAGATGCCAGTCTTGAGGATGCTGTTGATCTATCTAGCCGTTACATTACCAATCGTTTCTTACCCGATAAGGCAATTGATCTGGTAGATGAAGCCAGTGCAGCTGTTAAAATTAAGACTAATGTTGGTTCAAATAAAGATTTAGTTCAAATTAATGAAAAAATAAAGAGTATTATTGAGCAAAAAAATGAAGCTGCTGCAAGTCAAAACTTTGTTCAGGCTGCGCAACTTCAAGAAGCACAAAATAACTTGCAAATGCAACGAGAAAAAATGGAAAATGCGCTGCAAGTTAAAGTTAGTGCTGAGGCTATTGTTGAACCAGAAGATATTGCCAAGGTAGTGTCTGATTGGACAGGCGTACCAGTTACTCAAATGAAGAGGGATGAGAGTCGCCAATTAGCTAACCTCGAAAGTATTTTGCACAAACGAGTTATTGGACAAGATAAAGCTGTCTCCGCTGTAGCTCGTGCAATTCGTCGTAGTAGAAGTGGTATTAAAGATGAACGACGCCCAATTGGATCATTCTTATTCTTGGGCCCAACTGGTGTAGGTAAAACGGAACTTGCTAAGTCAGTTGCAGCCGCAATGTTTGGCTCAGAAGATAATTTGATCAGATTAGATATGTCAGAATATATGGATCAAATCGCTTCCAGCAAGTTAATCGGGTCAGCACCTGGTTATGTTGGTTATGAAGAGGGCGGTCAACTTTCTGAACAAGTTCGTCGTCATCCATATTCTGTTGTCTTGCTTGATGAAGTTGAAAAAGCTCACCCAGATGTATTCAATTTACTTTTGCAAGTTTTAGATGAAGGATTTTTGACAGATTCTAAAGGCAGAAAAGTTGATTTTAGAAATACGATTATTATCATGACTTCTAATCTGGGATCACGTACTTTATTTGACAGCAAGGCTGTAGGCTTTAATGCTGATAAGGTTGATCAAGCTAAGGCAAGACAAGCTAAGGTAGAGCAAGCAATTAAACAATTCTTCCGTCCAGAATTTTTGAATAGAATCGATGAGACGATTATCTTTGATGAATTAACTAAGAAACAATTGCGTGACATTGTTACCTTGTTGACTCATAAATTGGTAGTTCGTTTGCAGAAGAAAGGAATCACACTTAAGATTTCTCGCGCTGCTCTAGATAAAATCGTTCAAGATGGTTATGATCCCGAAAATGGTGCTCGACCACTTAGAAGAGCAATTCAAAATGATATCGAAGATAAATTGGCAGAAATGTTGATTACCAGTGAAGTAAAATCAAATGATACTTTAAAAATCGGTAGTCAACATGGCCATTTAAAATTTGATGTTGTTTCTGATAAAAAGCTGGTAAAAACTAAGTGATATCAGGCATTAGACCTTGACAAAAAGTAGAAAAAGGCATATAATTTTTGCTGGTTTAAAAAGACTGAGATTCAGGATTTTGCTGATCTATTGTCCAGCAAAATGATAAGGACAAAAACGAAAAAGCTTCGTTTTTGTCTTTTTTATGCCTAAAATTGCAGTTTTTTGAATTTGTAACAGAAATGTAATATTTGCTTTCTTAGACAGAAAGGATGTTTTTCCTTGTTAAATGGACACGTAGTGAACTACGGTAAGCATCGAACTAGACGTAGCTTCTCTCGCATTAAAGAAGTATTGAAGCTCCCTAACTTAACTGATGTTCAAACCGAATCATATAAGTGGTTTCTTGATAAAGGCATTAAAGAAGTCTTTGATGACATCATGCCTATTAGTGACTTCTCAGGTAAGCTTTCATTAGAATATGTTGGCTACAAGCTTCAAAAGCCTAAGTATACAGTTGATGAAGCTCGTGATCATGATGCAACTTATGCTGCACCAATGCACGTAACTTTGAAGCTTACTAACCAAGAAACTGGTGAAATTAAGACTCAAGATGTATTCTTTGGCGATTTACCATTAATGACTGAATCAGGTTCATTTATCGTCAATGGTGCCGAAAGAGTTATTGTTTCTCAATTAGTAAGATCTCCAGGTGTGTACTACACTGGTGATTACGACAAGAATGGTCGTCAAATCTTTGGTACTACTGTTATTCCTAACCGTGGTGCTTGGCTTGAATATGAAACTGACGCTAAGAATGTTTCATTCGTTCGTGTAGACCGTACTCGTAAGTTGCCACTTACTGTTTTAATTAGAGCTATGGGTATTGGCTCAGACAGTGACATCATCGATATGTTTGGTCAAAGCGATACTTTGCAATTTACTTTGGACAAAGATGTTCACAAGAATCCAGCAGATTCTCGTGTAGCCGAAGCTTTAAAGGATATTTACGAAAGATTACGTCCAGGTGAACCTAAGACAACTGATTCATCACGTTCACTTTTGTATGCTCGTTTCTTCGATCCACGTCGTTATGATTTAGCACCAGTTGGTCGTTACAAGATCAACAAGAAGCTTTCTCTTAAGAATCGTTTGTATGGTCAAACTTTAGCTGAAACTTTGGCTGATCCAGATACTGGTGAAATCATTGCTAAGAAGGATACTGTTGTTACTCACGAAGTAATGGACAAGTTAGCTCCATACCTTGATCGTGATGACTTCAAGATGGTAACTTACCAACCTTCAAAGGAAGGCGTATTACCAGATCCTATTACAGTTCAAGAAATTAAGGTTTACTCAAAGGTAGATCCTGAACGTGAAGTCAAGTTAATGTCAAATGGTCACATTGCTGCAGATGTTAAGCATTTAACTCCAGCAGATGTTTTGGCTTCAATCAATTACTTCTTCGCATTGCAAGACAAGATCGGTACAACTGATGATATTGACCACTTGGGTAACCGTCGTATTCGTCGTGTTGGTGAACTTCTTCAAAACCAATTCAGAATCGGTTTGGCAAGAATGGAACGTGTTGTTCGTGAAAGAATGTCAATCCAAGATCCTTCAACTGTTACTCCACAACAATTGATCAATATTCGTCCAATTGTTGCAAGTATCAAGGAATTCTTCGGTTCATCACAACTTTCACAGTTCATGGATCAACACAACCCATTGGGTGAATTGACTCACAAGCGTCGTATGTCAGCCTTAGGGCCTGGTGGTTTGACTCGTGACCGTGCTGGATATGAAGTTCGTGACGTTCACTATACTCACTATGGTCGTTTGTGTCCTATCGAAACTCCAGAAGGTCCTAACATTGGGTTGATTAACTCACTTGCTTCATACGCAATCATTAACAAGTATGGTTTCATCGAAACTCCATACCGTCGTGTATCTTGGAAGACCCACAAGGTTACTGACAAGATCGACTACTTGACTGCTGATGAAGAAGATAACTACATCATTGCTGGTGCTAACACTCCTTTGAATGATGATGGTTCATTTAAGAGTGATTTAATCTTAGCTCGTCAAAAGGAAGATAACGTCGAAGTTACTCCAGACAAGATTGACTACATGGACGTTATTCCTAAACAAGTTGTTTCTGTAGCTTCAGCATGTATCCCATTCCTTGAAAACGATGACTCTAACCGTGCTTTGATGGGTGCCAACCAGCAACGTCAGGCTGCTCCTTTGATCAACCCACATGGCTCACTTGTTGGTACTGGTATGGAATATCGTGCAGCTCACGATTCAGGTGCTGCCTTAGTAGCTAAGGATGCTGGTACTGTTGAATACGTAGATGCAAACGAAATCCGTATTAGACGTGAAGATGGTACTTTAGACAAGTACACTCTTGAAAAGTATCGTCGTTCAAACAACTCTAAGTCATACAACCAAACTCCTAATGTTAAGTTGGGTGATCATGTTGATGCTAGTGATGTTATTGCTAACGGTCCAACTATGGATCATGGTGAACTTGCTTTAGGTCAAAACCCACTTATTGCCTTCATGACTTGGAACATGTACAACTATGAAGATGCCATCATGCTTTCAGAACGTTTGGTTAAGGATGATGTTTATACTTCAATTAGTATTGAAGACTACGAATCAGAAGCTCGTGATACTAAGCTTGGTCCTGAAGAAATCACAAGAGAACTTCCTAACATCGGTGAAGATGCTTTGAAGGACCTTGATGCTGATGGTATTGTCCGCGTCGGTGCTGAAGTTCACGATGGTGATATTTTGGTAGGTAAGGTAACTCCTAAGGGCGTAACTGAATTATCTGCTGAAGAAAGATTACTTCACGCTATCTTTGGTGAAAAAGCTCGTGAAGTTCGTGATACTTCACTTCGTGTACCACACGGTGGTGGCGGTATCGTTCAAGACGTTAAGGTTTACACCCGTGAAGCCGGCGATGAACTTTCACCAGGTGTTAATACTATGGTTCGTGTTTACATTGCACAAAAGAGAAAGATTCAAGTTGGGGACAAGATGTCTGGTCGTCACGGTAACAAGGGTACTGTTGCTGCTGTCGTTCCAGAAGAAGATATGCCATACTTACCAGATGGTACTCCAGTAGATATCTGTTTGAACCCAATGGGTGTTCCATCACGTATGAACATTGGACAGCTTCTTGAATTGCACTTGGGTGCTGCAGCACGTCAATTAGGTATTCACGTAGCTACTCCAGTATTTGATGGTGCCAACGAAAGTGATGTTTGGGACACCGTTCGTCAAGCTGGTGTTGATAAAGACGGTAAGACTGTTATCTACGATGGTCGTACCGGTGAACCATTCCACAACCGTGTTTCAGTTGGTGTCATGCACTACTTGAAACTTACTCACATGGTTGATGACAAGATCCACGCACGTTCAATTGGGCCTTACTCATTGGTTACTCAACAACCTTTGGGTGGTAAAGCTCAGTTTGGTGGTCAGCGTTTCGGTGAAATGGAAGTTTGGGCCCTTGAAGCTTATGGTGCAGCTTACACATTGCAAGAAATCTTGACTTATAAGTCAGATGACGTTGTTGGTCGTGTAAAGGCATATGAAGCAATTGTTAAGGGCGAAAGAATTCCTAAGCCAGGTGTTCCAGAATCATTCCGTGTGCTTGTTAAGGAACTTCAATCATTAGGTTTGGATATTCGTGTTCTAGATATGAATCATAATGAAATTGAACTTCGTGATATGGATGAAGATTCAAGTGAACATTTAAACATTGATTCATTGTCACGTATGGCAGAAGAACAAGAAAAAAAGAAGTTAGCCGAAGAAACTGGAAAATCAGAAGATAAAAAAGACGATAAGAAAGATGCAGATAAGCCAGTAGCTCCTGCAGATGAATCTGACGACAAAGTTTCTAAATAGTAGGAGGTTAAACTTTTGATCGACGTAAATAAATTTGAAAGTATGCAAATTGGTCTTGCATCACCTAACAAGATCAGAAGCTGGTCATATGGTGAAGTTAAGAAGCCTGAAACCATCAACTACCGTACTTTAAAACCTGAAAAAGATGGTCTATTTGATGAAAGAATCTTTGGACCAACTAAAGATTGGTCATGTGCCTGTGGTAAATATAAGGGTGTTAGATACCGTGGCATCGTTTGTGACCGTTGTGGTGTTGAAGTTACTTCTTCAAAAGTAAGAAGAGAACGTATGGGACACATTGAATTAGCTGCCCCTGTAACCCACATTTGGTACTTCAAAGGTATCCCTTCAAGAATGGGTTTAGTATTGGATATTTCTCCAAGATTGCTTGAAGAAGTTATCTACTTTGCTGCATATATCGTAATTGATCCAGGTGATACTGATCTTGAGCCTAAGCAATTATTAACTGAAGCAGAATACCGTGAACAAAAAGCTAAATACGGTAACCGTTTTGAAGCTAAGATGGGTGCTGAAGCTATTCGCGAATTGCTCAAGAAAGTTGACCTTGATAAAGAAGTTAAAGATTTGAAGAAAGAGCTTCAAACCGCAACTGGTCAAAAACGTACTCGTGCAATTAGACGTTTGGATATTTTAGACGCATTCAAGAACTCAGGCAACAAGCCTGAATGGATGGTTATGGATGCAGTTCCAGTTATTCCACCAGATCTTCGTCCAATGGTTCAACTTGAAGGTGGCCGTTTTGCTACCTCAGATTTGAACGATTTATATAGACGTGTAATTAACCGTAACAATCGTTTGAAGAGATTGCTTGATTTGAACGCTCCTAACATCATCGTTCAAAACGAAAAGCGTATGCTTCAAGAAGCTGTTGATGCTTTGATTGACAACGGTCGTCGTGGTCGTCCAGTTGTTGGACCAGGTAACCGTCCACTTAAGTCACTTTCACACATGCTTAAGGGTAAGCAAGGTCGTTTCCGTCAAAACTTGCTTGGTAAGCGTGTTGACTACTCCGGTCGTTCAGTTATCGATGTTTCACCAAAATTGAAGTTCTATCAATGTGGTGTTCCACGTCCAATGGCTTTGGAATTATTTAAGCCATTTGTAATGCACGAATTGGTTAAGCGCGGTATTGCTTCTAACATTAAGAATGCTAAGCGTAAGATTGATCGTGAAGATGATGATATTTGGGATGTACTTGAAGACGTTATTAAGGAACGTCCAGTTCTTTTGAACCGTGCACCTACTCTTCACCGTTTGAGTATTCAAGCATTTGAACCAGTTTTAGTACCAGGTAAGTCAATCAGACTTCACCCATTAGCTTGTGAAGCCTACAATGCCGACTTCGATGGTGACCAGATGGCCATCCACGTACCACTTTCTGATGAAGCTGTTGCTGAATCTCGTTTACTTATGCTTGCTGCTCACCACATCTTGGCTCCTAAGGATGGTAAGCCAATCGTTACTCCATCACAGGATATCGTTTTGGGTAACTACTGGTTGACTCAAGCTGAACGTGGTCGTGAAGGTGAAGGCATGATCTTTAGTTCACCAGCTGAAGCAACTGTAGCTTATGAAAATGGTGATATTCACTACCATACTATTATTGGTATGTCAGCTGATGCTATGCCTAAGAAGCCATGGCCACAAGGTCATGAACATGGCATTTTCATTACTACATACGGTAAGCTTGTCTTTAACCAATTATTCCCAGATGATTACTTCTACATCAATGAACCAAGTGAAGAAAACTTAAATAATCCTTTGGATGCTAAGTACTTCTTAGGTGAGGGTCAAGATATTCATGACAAGATTGATGAAGTTGGCGATGATTTAATTGCTACACCATTCAAGAGTAGTTTCTTGTCAGACTCTATTGCTACTATCTACAAGTACTACAAGGTTCAAAGAACTTCAGAATACTTGGATGACTTGAAGAAGTTAGGTTACACTAGTTCAACTACTTCAGGTATTACTATTGGTATGAATGACGTTCCAGAAATTCAAGATAAGGATGAAAAGGTAGCTAAGGCACGTAAGCAAGTTGATATTGTTTCTAAGCAATTCAGACGTGGTTTAATTACTGAACAAGAACGTCACGACCGGGTAATTAGTATTTGGAATGCATGTAAGGATGAAATCCAAAACGAAATTGCTCAAATTCACTCACCACGTAACCCAATTTCAATCATGGCCGACTCAGGTGCTCGTGGTAACATTTCTAACTTTACTCAGTTAGCTGGTATGCGTGGTTTGATGGCTACTCCTAACGGTGGTTTGTTCGAAATTCCTGTTACTTCGAACTTCAAGGAAGGTTTGTCAGTATTGGAATTATTCATGTCCACTCACGGTGCTCGTAAGGGTATGACGGATACTGCCTTGAAGACTGCTCAGTCAGGTTACTTAACTCGTCGTTTGGTTGATGTTGCTCAGGACGTTATTATTCGTGATGATGATTGTGGTACTGATCGTGGTATTACAGTTAGCGCTATCATGGAAGGTGACGAAATGATCGAACCATTATTTGATCGTTTGGTTGGTCGTTTCACTGCTGAAACAGTTAAGGATCCTAAGACTGGTGAAGCTATTGTTGGCAGAGATGTCATGATGGATGAAAGCATGGCTCATAAGATCTGTGATGCAGGAGTAACCCATGTTAAGATTCGTTCAATTCTTACCTGTGATACTCCACACGGTGTATGTCGCAAGTGTTACGGTATGAACCTTGCTACTGGTGAAGAAGTTGAAGTTGGTGAAGCAGTAGGTACTGTTGCCGCTCAATCAATTGGTGAACCTGGTACTCAGCTTACTTTGAGAACTTTCCACAACGGTGGTGTTGCCGGTGCCGAAGATATTACTCAAGGTTTGCCTCGTGTGCAAGAATTGTTCGAAGCACGTAACCCTAAGGGTCGTGCAACCATTTCTGAAGTAGATGGTGTAATTGATTCAATTCAAGAAAATCCAGCAGAACATACTCGTGAAATTACTGTTAAAGGTAAGATTGATACTAGAAGTTACAGTGTTCCTTACACTGCTTCTGTTGCTGTATCTGAAGGCGATTATGTTCACCGTGGTGATAAGTTGACTCTCGGTTCTGTTGATCCTAAGGAATTGATCCAAGTTACTGATACTTTAACTACTGAAAAGTACATCTTAGCTGAAGTTCAAAAGGCATATAGAATGCAGGGTGTAGACATTGCCGACAAGCACGTCGAAGTATTGACTCGTCAAATGCTTCAAAAGGTACGTGTCCTTGATCCAGGTGAAACTGACATCTTGCCAGGTGAAGTTATGGATATCGGTCAATTTAGAGACCGTAACAAGGAAGTTATTATTTCTGGTGGTATTCCAGCAACTGCACAAAGCGTTATCCTGGGTATTACTAAGGCTGCTTTGGAAACTAATAGTTTCTTGTCAGCTGCTTCATTCCAGGAAACTACTCGTGTTCTTACTGATGCTTCAATCAGAGGTAAGAATGATCCACTTCTTGGACTTAAGGAAAACGTTATTATCGGTAAGATTATTCCAGCTGGTACTGGTATGCCTGTATACCGCAGCATGGAACCTGAAGCTGACGTTAAGAAGCCAGATTCAGTTTACTCAATTGCTGATATTGAAAAGCAAATGAAAGAAAAAGAACAAAGTAAGTAAAATTTAGTTCTTATAAAAAGCGTTTCTATTCATAAAGAATAGGAACGCTTTTTTAGTTTAAAAATTGTGTTAGAACTAAACCTAAGAAAATAAATGGTATGAAAGGATAATAATAGTTGGAATCTTTATGTTCAATTACGAAAAATAATAAAAGTGAGAAGCAAGCAAATAAAAATATTATGTTAGCAATAGAAGGAGTTAAGTAACTGGCAATAGTGAGATAAATTAATAGGTCGCCTAGCCCCATTTTATGCTTAAAAATATTCCAACTGAAAATTGAAATAATTAATATAAGAGAAATAAAATCTAAGGTCGTAAAAGCAGAGAACTTATTTTCTAAGATAGCGATAGTTATTGCAGGAAAAAGAAAGAAAAGATCAAATTCTTTTTCATAAAAATCAGTGATAGCCGTCAAAAGAAGAGAGGAAAGAAACACAGAAGATGTGATGCCACTAATAGAGCTGAAGTCAATCAAAGAAAAGGCAAATCCTCCAACTAATTCAAACAGAAATAATTCACTTGGAATAGATTGTTTACAATAATGACAACGTCCTTTCAATAATAAGTAAGAAATAAGAGGAATCTCGTCCAGCAAAGATAATTCAAAGTGACAATTTTTGCAATAAGAGCGAGAAAAAATGAAATTTCTGTTCTCCCATCGATCAAAAACTACTGCCATGTGGGATGCAATACAAGTTCCAATTGCAAAATTAGTAAAAGTATAAATTAAATTCAAAAAATCACCTCACTATTTAATACGCAAAAAATCATTGTTTTTCTTTTTTTATTTTGAAAAAGTTTGATTTCTATTAAAAACCGAGTACAATAGTGTTTGTATGTTTTGAACAGTCTGTTCGTGAGTATAAAAAGAAACTCCCGGATGTGTGAACAAAATAGTAATTTTAGGAGGAAATTTTAATGCCAACCATTAATCAATTGGTAAGAAAAGGCCGTCATTCAAAGGTTACTAAGTCAAAGTCACCTGCTTTGAATTACAGCTACAACAGTATGAAGAAGGAATCAGTATTCAACCCAGCTCCACAAATGCGTGGTGTTGCAACTCGTGTGGGTACTATGACTCCAAAGAAGCCTAACTCAGCTTTACGTAAGTACGCTCGTGTACGTCTTTCAAACTTAATCGAAGTTACTGCTTACATTCCAGGTGAAGGCCACAACTTGCAAGAACACTCAGTTGTTTTAATTCGTGGTGGTCGTGTAAAGGACCTTCCTGGTGTTCGTTACCACATCATTCGTGGTGCCCTCGATACTGCTGGTGTTGATGGCAGAAAGCAAGGCCGTTCTAAGTACGGTACTAAGAAAGATTAAAGGAGGAGTTAAATAATGCCTAGAAAAGGTCACGTAACTAAAAGAGACGTTTTAGCAGATCCAGTTTACAACTCAAAGCTTGTTACCAAGTTAATTAACCACTTGATGATTGATGGTAAGAGAGCTAAGGCATCTTCAATCCTTTACGATGCTTTCAACATTGTTCAAGACAAGACTGGTAAGGAACCACTTGATGTATTTGAAGAAGCTATGAACAACGTTATGCCAGTTTTGGAAGTTAGAGCTCGCCGTATCGGTGGTTCAAACTACCAAATCCCAGTTGAAGTACGTCCTGAAAGAAGAACTACTTTAGGTTTAAGATGGCTTGTTTCATACGCTCGTTTACGTAACGAACACACTATGGATGAACGTTTAGCTAACGAAATCATCGATGCTTCAAACAACACTGGTTCAGCAGTTAAGAAGCGTGAAGACGTTCACCGTATGGCTGAAGCTAACCGTGCATTTGCACACTATCGCTTCTAATTCGTTCGTTTTATTTTAAGGAGAGAATAATTTATGGCTAACAAGCGTGAATTTCCATTAGCAAAGACACGTAACATTGGTATTATGGCCCACATCGATGCGGGTAAGACTACTACTACTGAACGTATCCTTTACTACACTGGTAAGATCCACAAAATTGGTGAAACTCACGAAGGTGATTCACAAATGGACTGGATGGATGAAGAAAAGGAACGTGGTATCACTATTACTTCTGCAGCCACTACTGCACAATGGAAGGACTACAGAATTAACATCATTGATACTCCAGGACACGTTGACTTCACTATCGAAGTTGAACGTTCACTCCGTGTTCTTGATGGTGCCGTAACTGTTCTTGATGCCCAAGCTGGTGTTGAACCACAAACTGAAAACGTATGGCGTCAAGCTGAAACTTACGGTGTTCCTCGTATTGTTTTTGTTAACAAGATGGATAAGATTGGTGCTGACTTCGATAAGTCAGTTAAATCATTACACGAACGTTTAAATGCTAACGCTCATGCTGTTCAAATGCCAATTGGTTCAGCTGATACCTTCGAAGGTGTTATCGACTTGATCAACATGGTTGCTGATATCTACGATGAAGACAAGCTTGGTTCAAAGTGGGATACTGTACCAGTTCCTGATGAATACAAGGAAGAAGCTGAAAAGCGTCGTGGTGAATTAATTGAAGCTGTTGCTGACGTTGACGACGGCATCATGGAAAAATACCTTGGCGGTGAAGAAATTTCTAACGATGAATTAAAGGCAGCTATCCGTAAAGCTACTTTGAACTTGGAATTCTTCCCAGTATATGCTGGTTCAGCATTCAAGAACAAGGGTGTTCAAATGATGCTTGACGGTGTTATTGACTACTTGCCATCACCACTTGACGTTAAGCCTTACGTTGCTCACGATCCTAAGACTGGTGATGAAGTTGAACTTATGGCTGACGATAAGAAGCCATTTGCAGCTCTTGCATTCAAGATCGCTACTGACCCATTCGTAGGTCGTTTGACTTTCATCCGTGTTTACACCGGTTCTCTTGAATCAGGTTCATACGTATTGAACGCTTCAAAGAACAGTCGTGAACGTGTAGGTCGTTTGCTTCAAATGCACGCCAACTCAAGAACTGAAATTCCAGAAGTATTCTCAGGTGATATCGCTGGTGCCATCGGTTTGAAGAACACCACTACTGGTGACTCATTAACTGACCCAGATCACCCACTTATTTTGGAAAGCTTGAAAGTTCCAGATCCAGTTATCCAAGTATCAGTTGAACCTAAGTCAAAGGCTGACCGTGATAAGATGGACGTTGCTTTGCAAAAGCTTACTGAAGAAGACCCAACTTTCCGTGCTGAAACTAACCCAGAAACTGGTCAAACTTTGATCTCAGGTATGGGTGAACTTCACCTTGATATCATGGTTGAACGTATGAGACGTGAATTTAACGTTGATGCTAAGATCGGTGAACCACAAGTTGCTTACCGTGAAACCTTCACTAAGGAAGCTAAGGCACAAGGTAAATTCGTTCGTCAATCAGGTGGTAAGGGTCAATACGGTGACGTTTGGATTGACTTTACTCCTAACGAAGAAGGTAAGGGTTACGAATTTGAAGATGCCATTGTTGGTGGTGTTGTTCCTCGTGAATTCATTCCTTCAGTTGACCAAGGTTTACAAGAAGCTATGAAGAATGGTGTTCTTGCAGGTTACCCATTGATCGATGTTAAGGCTAAGCTTTACGATGGTAGTTACCACGAAGTCGACTCATCAGAAGCTGCCTTCAAGGTTGCTGCTTCACTTGCTTTGAAGAACGCTGCCTCAAAAGCTGGCGCTGTTATCTTGGAACCAATTATGAAGGTTCAAGTAACCACTCCAGAAGAATACTTAGGTGATGTTATGGGTTCAATCACTGCTCGTCGTGGTACTATGGAAGGTATGGAAGACAGAGCAGGTGCTAAGATCATCAACTCATTTGTTCCACTTTCAGAAATGTTTGGTTACGCAACTACTTTGCGTTCATCAACTCAAGGTCGTGGTACATTTACTATGGTATTTGATCACTACTCACCAACACCTAAGTCAATTCAAGCTGACATTATTAAAAAGCGCGGCGGCGAAGCTGAATAATTTTTAATAGTGAAAAGCTTTATGCTTTTAGCTTAATTGAAAACAATTACATATAAAAAAGAGTTATTGAGAATTTTCAATAACTCTTTTTTTGTAAATCTTTTTTAGAAAAAATGCCCTTAAGCCTTGATATTTAAGGAAAGACAAAGTACAATAGTCTTTGTGCTTAAGGGACGATTGTGCCTTGAGTAATTAAAATTGTTGTAAAGCGTTGACGCAAAAGGTTGCGGCACGCCAGGCTGCATTGCCACAGTGGCGTGCGGGGAATTTTTGCCGAGCGAGTCATCTTTTAAAGAAGACGTTAAGGAGGTAATTTAATGGCAAGTCAAACAATTCGTATTAGACTTAAGTCATACGAACACGGTATTCTCGATGAATCAGCTGCTAAGATCGTAGCTACTGCAAAGAGAACTGGTGCTGAAATTTCAGGTCCAGTTCCTCTTCCAACAGAAAGAACTTTATTCACTGTTCTTCGTTCACCACACAAGAACAAGGACTCACGTGAACAATTCGAAATGCGCACTCACAAGCGTTTAATCGATATTTTGAATCCAACACCTAAGACTGTTGATTCATTAATGAAGCTTGATCTTCCAAGCGGCGTAGACATCGAAATTAAGTTGTAATTTAAATAGAAAGAGGTGTAAACATGACCAAAGGAATCTTAGGAAGAAAAGTTGGTATGACTCAAATCTTTACTAAAGATGGTGTCCTTGTTCCTGTAACAGTTGTAGAAGCAACTCCTAACGTTGTTATGCAAGTTAAGACTGTTGAATCAGACGGTTACGAAGCTGTTCAATTAGGTTACCAAGACAAGCGTGAAGTTTTGAGCAACAAACCAGAAAAAGGTCATGCTGATAAGGCAAAGACTTCACCTAAGCGCTTCATTCGGGAAATCCGCGGTGTTGAGCTTAAGGACTATGAAGTCGGCTCAGAAGTTACTGTGGATACATTCAAGGAAGGTGACGTTGTAAACGTTACTGGTACTTCAAGAGGTCATGGATACCAAGGTAACATCAAGCGTTGGGGCCAATCAAGAGGACCAGAAACCCACGGTTCAAGATACCACAGAATTCCTGGTTCAATGGGTTCCATCATTAACCGTGTACCAAAGGGCAAGCGTTTGCCAGGTCACATGGGTATGAAGAAAGTTACCATTGAAAACTTAGTAATTGAAAAAGTTGTAGCAGACAAGAACGTATTGATGATCAAGGGCAATGTTCCAGGTGCTAAGAACTCATTAATCGTTGTTAAGACTGCTTCTAAAGCTGTTAAGGCTGATAAATAGGAAGGAGGACTAGAATGGCTAATTTAAAAGTTATGGATCAAAACGGTAAAGATTCTGGTGAAGTTACTTTAAACGATAAAGTTTTTGGTATTGAGCCTAACGAAAGTGTCGTTTTTGAAGCAATCATTAGACAAAGAGCCGGTAAGCGTCAAGGTACCTCAAAGGTTAAGAACAGATCTGCCGTTCGCGGTGGTGGTAAGAAGCCTTGGAGACAAAAGGGTACTGGTCGTGCTCGTCAAGGTTCTATCAGATCTCCACAATGGCGTGGTGGTGGTACAGTATTTGGCCCAACACCTCGTTCATACGCATACACGATGCCAAGAAAGCAACGTCGTTTGGCTATTAAGTCAGTTCTTTCCCAAAAGATGATTGATAAGGATTTGATCGTTTTAGATAAGTTGACTATGTCAGCACCTAAGACTAAAGATTTAGTATCAATGTTAAACAGCTTAAATGTTGATGGTAAGGTTTTAATTGTTTCAGATGATAACAATGTACAACTTTCCGCAAGAAACTTAGCTAAGGTTAAGGCTGTTCCAGTTAACGGTTTGAACGTTGAAGATGCAGTTAACTATGATAAGTTAATCTTGACTCAAGATGCTGTTAAGAAGATCGAGGAGGTTTTGGCTTAATGGACGCACGCGATATCATTTTAAGACCTGTCATTACTGAAAAGTCCACGAACTTAATGGATGATAAGAAGTACACATTCGACGTGCTTTTAACTGCAACCAAGACACAAGTTCGCAATGCTGTTGAAGAAATCTTCGATGTTAAGGTAAAGAGCGTTAACATTATGAATGTTCGCGGTAAAGACAAGCGAGTAGGTCGTTACACTGGTAAGACTGCTCGTCGTAGAAAGGCAATCGTTACTTTAACTAACGATTCAAACGACATCAAGATTTTCCAAGACGAAAATAAAGAAGACAACAAGTAATAGGAGGTCAGTCAATTGGCTATTAAGATTTACAAGCCAACCACTAATGGTCGTCGTCATATGACTTCTTCCGACTTTGCTGAGATTACCAAGACAAAGCCTGAAAAGACTTTACTTGAATCACAATCACATACTGCAGGTCGTAACTCATATGGTCACATCACTGTAAGACACCGTGGTGGTGGTCACAAACAAAAATACCGTATCATCGACTTTAAGCGTAATAAGGATAATGCAAAGGCAGTTGTAAAGGCTATCGAATACGATCCAAACAGAACTGCTAACATCGCATTACTTCACTACACTGATGGTATTAAAGCTTATATCTTAGCACCTAGGGGATTAAAGGTTGGCGATATCGTTGAATCAGGCGATTCAGTTGACATTAAGCCAGGTAACGCATTAGCATTAAAGAATATCCCATCTGGTACTTCAATCCACAACATTGAATTGAAGCCAGGTAAGGGTGGCCAACTTGTAAGAAGTGCTGGTACTTCTGCTCAAGTTTTGGGTGTTGATGGTGATTACACTTTAGTAAGATTACAAAGTGGTGAAGTTCGTAAGATCTTGTCATCATGCCGTGCAACTATTGGTGTTGTAGGTAATGAACAACATTCATTAATTCAATTAGGTAAAGCTGGTCGTAAGCGTTGGTTAGGCAAGCGCCCACAATCACGTGGTTCCGTAATGAACCCTAACGATCACCCACATGGTGGTGGTGAAGGTAAGGCTCCAGTTGGTCGTCCACAACCTATGACTCCATGGGGTAAGAAGGCTCGCGGTATCAAGACTAGAGACACCAAGAAGGCTAGCGAGAAGTTAATCATTCGTCACCGTAAAGGTAGCAAGTAATAGAAGGAGGGTTAATTAATGAGCCGTAGTATTAAAAAAGGTCCTTTTGCTGATGCATCATTATTAAAGAAGGTTGATGCACAAGCAGATGCAGATAAGAAGCAAGTTATTAAGACTTGGTCACGTCGTTCAACTATTTTCCCTTCCTTTGTTGGTTTGACTATAGCTGTTTACGATGGTAGAAAACATGTTCCAGTATACATTACTGAAGACATGGTTGGTCATAAGTTAGGTGAATTTGTTCCAACAAGAACTTTCCATGGACACAAATCCACTGAAGATAAAACCACAGCACAATAGAGGAAGGAGAAACATCTAAATGGCAGAACAAATTAGTTCAGCTAAGGCAGAAGCAAGAACTGTTCGCATCGCTCCAAGAAAAGCTCGTTTGGTCGTTGACTTAATTCGTGGTAAGAGCGTTGCCGAAGCATTAGCAATCTTAGAATTTACGCCTAGAGCTGCTTCCCCAATCGTTGAAAAAGTTTTACGTTCAGCAATTGCTAACGCAGAACACAACTACGATCTTGAAAGTGCAAATCTTTACGTATCAGAAGCATATGTAAACGAAGGTGCTACTTTAAAGAGATTCCGTCCCCGTGCTAAGGGTATGGCTTCCCCAATTAACAAGAGAACCAGTCACGTAGTTGTAGTAGTTTCAGAAAAGAACGATTAAGGGAGGTATATTAATGGGTCAAAAGATTAACCCAAACGGTTTTCGTCTCGGTGTCATCCGTGATTGGGAATCAAAATGGTATGCTGACAAAGGATACAAAGAAACTTTAAATGAAGACCTTCGAATCAGAAAGTTTATTTCAAAGAAATTGAAGGATGCTTCAGTATCTACTGTTGAAATTGAACGTGCAGCTAACAGAATTAACATTTCAATCCACACCGCAAAGCCTGGTATGGTAATTGGTAAAGGTGGTTCTGAAGTTGAAGCTTTAAGAAAACAATTAAATGCTTTAACTGGTAAGCAAGTTCACATTAATATTGTTGAAATTAAGAAACCAGATCTTGATGCTGAATTGGTAGCAGATAGTATTGCTCGTCAACTTGAAGCTCGTATTGCTTTTAGACGTGCTATGCGTCAAGCTACTCAAAGAGCTATGCGTGCTGGTGCCAAGGGTATCAAGGTTCAAACTTCTGGTCGTTTGAACGGTGCCGACATGGCAAGAAGAGAATGGCACACAGAAGGTCGTGTTCCATTACAAACTTTGAGAGCTGATATTGATTATGCTTGGGTAAATGCTTTCACTACTTATGGTGAAATTGGTGTTCAAGTTTGGGTCAACCGTGGCGAAATCTTACCTACTCGTAAGAACAAGCCAGCTTCAAAGCCAGCGAAGGGAGGAAATAGATAATGCCTTTAGTACCAAAACGAGTAAAACACCGTCGTGAATTCCGTGGTAAGATGCGTGGTGCTGCTAAAGGTGGTAAATATATTGCCTTTGGTGAATATGGTCTTGAAGCCCTCGAATCACATTGGATTACTAACCGTCAAATCGAAGCAGCCCGTGTTGCTATGACACGTTACATGAAGCGTGGCGGTAAAGTTTGGATTAGAATTTTCCCTCAAAAGTCATACACTGCTAAAGGTGTAGGTGTACGTATGGGTTCTGGTAAAGGTGCACCTGCAGGTTGGGTAGCTGTAGTTAAGAGAGAAAAGATTATGTTTGAAATTGGTGGTGTTGATGAAGCAACTGCTCGTGAAGCTTTGAGACTTGCTTCAACTAAGTTACCAATTAAGACTAAGTTTGTAACTAGAAGTTCGGAAGTAGGTGGCGAATCTAATGAAGGCTAAAGATATCAGAGCATTAACCACTGATCAAATGTTAGAAAAAGAAAAGCAATATAAAGAAGAACTCTTTAATTTGCGTTTCCAACAAGCAACGGGTCAATTAGAAAATACCGCTCGCTTGAGTAAAGTCCGCAAGAATATCGCCAGAATCAAGACTGTTCTGAGCGAAAAAGCATTAGAAAACAATTAATGGAAGGGAGCTATTAACTTGAGCGAAACAAACGAAAGAAATCGTCGTCACGTATACCAAGGTCGTGTAGTTTCTGATAAGATGGACAAGACTATCGTAGTCGTTGTTGATACTTACAAGAACCACCCAGTTTACAACAAGCGTATTAGATATTCTAAGAAATACTACGCACAAGACGAAAATAACGAAGCTAAAGTTGGCGATACTGTACGTATCATGGAAACCCGTCCATTATCTCGTAAGAAGCGCTTCCGTTTAGTAAAGATTGTTAAGAAATCTGTTTAATTTGCGGATTTAGTGAGGGGAGGATTCTACAGTGATTCAAAACGAATCTCGTTTAAAGGTTGCTGATAACTCTGGTGCCAGAGAACTTTTAGTTATTAGAGTCTTAGGTGGATCAAAGCGTAAGACCGGTAACATTGGTGACATCGTTGTATGTACTGTTAAGCAAGCAACACCAGGTGGCGTTGTCAAAAAGGGCGACGTTGTAAAAGCTGTAATTGTCAGAACAAAGTCAGGTGCACGTCGTGAAGATGGTTCATACATCAAATTCGACGAAAATGCTGGAGTAATTATTAACGCAGATAAGAGCCCACGTGGTACTCGTATCTTTGGGCCAGTTGCACGTGAGTTACGTGAGTACGACTTTATGAAGATCGTCTCTCTTGCTCCTGAAGTCTTATAATTGATAGTGAGGTGCACTGATGTTCGTTAAAACTGGTGACAAGGTAAAAGTTATTGCCGGAAAAGATAAAGGTAAAGAAGGTACTGTTCTTTCTGTTAATGTTAAGAAGAACCGTGTAGTTGTTAAGGGTGTTAACAAGATTAAGAAGCACCAAAAGCCTTCTCAAACCAACGCTAATGGTGGTGTAGTTGAATCAGAAGGTTCAATTCACGCATCAAACGTTAAAGTTATTAGTAAAAAAGAAGATAAGTAGAAGGGAGGACACAAATGGCAAGTTATTTAGCTGAAGAATACAAAGAAAAAGTAGCTCCTGCATTGGCAGAAAAGTTTGATTACAAGTCATCAATGCAAATTCCAAAGATCGACAAGATCGTTTTGAACATGGGTGTCGGTGACGCTGTTTCTAACGCCAAGAACTTGGACGAAGCTGTTGAAGAATTAACTTTAATTTCTGGTCAAAAGCCATTAATTACTAAGGCAAAGAAGTCAATCGCTAACTTCCGTTTACGTGAAGGTATGTCTATCGGTGCTAAGGTAACCCTTAGAGGCGACAGAATGTACGACTTCTTATACAAGTTAATCAATGTTTCTCTTCCACGTGTTCGTGACTTCCGTGGTGTATCAACTCGTTCATTTGATGGTCGTGGTAACTACACTTTAGGTGTTAAGGAACAATTGATTTTCCCAGAAATCGATTTTGATAAGGTTAACCGTACTAGAGGTTTAGACATTGTTATCGTAACTACTGCCAACACTGATGAAGAAGCTCGTGAACTTTTGACTCAATTTGGTATGCCGTTTGCAAGATAGTGGAGGACATTAATGGCTAAAACATCACAAAAAATCAGAAATCGTCGTCCTGCTAAGTTCTCTTCACGCGAATATACACGTTGCGAGAGATGTGGTCGTCCACATTCCGTATACCGTAAATTCGGTTTATGCCGTATTTGCTTAAAGGAATTAGCACACAAGGGTCAAATCCCTGGTCTTAAAAAGGCTAGTTGGTAGTATACGGTTAGGAGGATAGCTTAAATGGTCATGACAGATCCAATCGCAGATTACTTGACTAGAATCAGAAATGCCAACATGGCAAAGCACGATTCAGTTGAAATTCCTGCATCAAATATTAAAAAGTCTATTTCAGAAATTTTGAAACGTGAAGGTTTCATCCGTGATTACGAAGTTGCTGATGATAACAAACAAGGCGTTATCAAGGTATTCTTGAAATATGGTCCAAATGGAGAACGCGTTATTTCAGGCTTAAAGCGTATTTCTAAGCCAGGTCTTAGAAACTACGTAAGTGCTGAAGACTTACCTAAAGTTCTTAATGGTTTAGGCATTGCCATCGTTTCTACTTCTGCTGGTGTTATTACTGACAAAGAAGCAAGACAAAAGAACGTTGGCGGCGAAGTAATTGCCTACGTTTGGTAATACTGACAGAAAGGAGAACAATTAATGAGCCGAATCGGTTTAAAGACTATTGAAGTCCCTGACAGTGTCACTGTTACCAAGGAAGGCGACAACATTACTGTTAAGGGCCCTAAGGGTGAATTAACTAGATACTTCGATCCAAAGATCACTTTTGAACAAAAAGACGGTGAAATTAACTTTTCACGTTCAAGTGAAAATGATAAAGCAATTCACGGTACTGAAAGAGCTAACTTAGCTTCAATGATCGAAGGTGTAGTTAACGGTTATAAGAAGACTTTAAAGTTAATCGGTGTTGGTTACCGTGCACAAGCACAAGGCAACAAGATTACTTTAAACGTTGGTTACTCACACCCAGTTGTATTGACTGCACCAGAAGGTGTTTCTGTTAAGGCAACTTCAGCAACTGATGTAGAAGTTGAAGGTGTTTCAAAGCAAGATGTAGGTCAATTTGCAGCTGAAATCCGCGCCGTACGTCCACCAGAACCTTACAAGGGTAAGGGTATTCGTTATGTTGATGAATACGTACGTCGTAAGGAAGGTAAGACAGGTAAGTAATAAGTAGTTATTTTGAGGTGAAATTGTGATTTCTAAACCAGATAAAAACAAGTTACGCTTAAAGCGTCATAAACGTATTCGTGGTAAGATTTCTGGTACTGCTGAGCGCCCACGCTTAAGCATTTTTCGTTCAAATAAAAACATCTACGCTCAATTAATTGATGACGTAGCGGGTGTTACGCTTGCAAGCGCCTCAACTTTGGATGAAAACGTATCAGAAGATGCAACTAAGGTAGAACAAGCTGCTGCTGTAGGTAAGGCTATTGCTGAAGCTGCAAAGGCTAAGAACATTTCTACAGTTGTATTTGATAGAAGTGGTTACTTATACCACGGCCGTATTCAAGCATTAGCTGATGCTGCTCGTGAAAACGGATTAGATTTCTAGGAAAGGAGAATTAACACATGGCAAACCGTAATGATTCTCGTAATAATCGCAGAAACAAAGACGATATCGAAGATCAATTAGTCGCTGTCAACCGTATCACTAAGGTTGTTAAAGGTGGTCGCCGTATGAGATTTGCTGCTCTTGTTGTTGTTGGCGACAAGAAAGGCCGTGTAGGTTTTGGTACTGGTAAAGCTCAAGAAGTCCCAGAAGCAATCCGTAAGGCTGTAGAAGACGGTAAGAAGAAGATGATTAACGTACCTAAAGTTGGTACTACTATTCCTCATGAAGTTATTGGTCACTACGGTTCAGGTAACATTTTATTGAAGCCTGCTGAAGCTGGTTCCGGTGTTGCTGCTGGTGGTGCCGTACGTATCGTTATGGATATGGCTGGTATTTCAGACGTAACTTCAAAGTCACTTGGTTCTAATACTCCAATCAACGTTGTTCGTGCAACTATCGATGGTTTGAAGAAGCTTAGAACTAGCGAAGAAGTAAATAAACTTCGTCAACCTGAAAGAGCTTAGATTAGGGAGATCATAGATGACTGATTTAAAGATTACTTTAATTAGAAGTGCTGCTCACCGTCTACCTGAACAAAGAAAGATTGTTAAAGCTCTTGGCTTAGGTAGAGTAAATAGTACTGTTGTTCTTCCAGACAACGCTGCTACTCGCGGTGCATTATTGAAAATTGCTCACTTAATCTCTGTTGAAGAGATTAATAAATAAGATATCAAGGAGGTGCCAAATTAATGAAGCTTCATGAATTACATTCTGCTGAAGGCTCACGTCGCAATAGAAAACGTGTTGGTCGTGGTACTTCAAGTGGTTACGGTAAAACTTCTGGCCGTGGTCAAAAGGGTCAATTAGCTCGTCAAGGCGGTCATACACGTTTAGGTTTTGAAGGTGGTCAAATGCCATTATTCAGAACTATGCCAAAGCGTGGTTTTAAGAATATTAACCGTAAAGAATATGCAATTGTAAACTTAGATGACTTAAATAAGTTCAATGACGGTAGTGAAGTAACTGTTGAAACTCTTAAGGAAAACGGTTTGGTAAAGAAAGAATTATCAGGCGTTAAGTTACTTGGCAACGGTGAATTGAAAGTTAAATTAACTGTAAAGGTTAACAAAGTTTCCGCAGCTGCTAAGAAGGCAGTTGAAGCCGCTGGCGGAACTGTTGAGGTGATCTAATGTTTTCGACCTTGAAGAACGCCTTTAAAGATAAAGAAATTAGAAATAAAATTTATTTTACACTCTTTATTCTTTTAATATACCGGATTGGTGCTAATATTGCTGTTCCTGGTGTTAATGCAAAGGCGATCACTCAGGTTGCTCAAACTGGATTAGTTCCAATGCTAGATACTGTATCTGGTGGTGGACTAGATAACTATTCAATATTTTCCTTGGGTGTTTCTCCCTATATTACGGCCCAAATTGTAATTCAATTATTACAAATGGATATCGTACCTACATTAGTAGAATGGGGAAAACAAGGTGAAGTTGGGCGTCGTAAGACTAATCAAGTAACTAGATATTTGACATTAGTTGTTGCTTTTGTTCAAAGTATTGGTATTACATTAGGTTTTAACGCCTTGACTGAAATGGGGTTGGTAAAGAATCAAACTCCACAAACTTATATAGAAATTGCTATTATCATGACCGCCGGAACTATGTTATTAACATGGTTAGGTGATGAAATCACAGATAAGGGACTTGGAAATGGTGTATCAGTAATTATCTTTGCTGGTATTATTGCAAGATTACCTAGTGGATTATGGCAAATCTATAAAGAAGGAATTATTAATAATAGTGCCAGTGATCGTTGGAAAGGTATTTTGTTCTTCATCGCGGTTATAGTTGCAATCCTTATTGTAACCCAATTGGTTACATGGGTTGAACAAGCTGATCGTCGTATTCCTATTCAATACACAAGAAGAGCGACGATTAGTGGTTCTGAAAGTTTTCTACCATTAAAGGTTAATGTATCTGGAGTTATTCCAGTTATTTTTGCCAGTTCTTTTATTGTTACACCGGCAACAATTTTAATGGCCTTTCAAAGAACCCAAGGTGATCAGCAATGGTTTAAAGTAATGAACCAGATCTTTAGTTTACAAACTACACCTGGAGTTATTATCTACACCTTTTTAATTATTCTATTTACATTCTTCTACGCTTTTGTACAGGTTAACCCTGAGAAGCTAGCAGAAAACTTACAAAAACAAGGTGCTTATATTCCTAGCGTTTGGCCAGGTAAAGATACCCAGAATTATATTTCAAAAATGTTGGTTAAATTATCAACTGTAGGTTCAGTATTTTTAGGCTTAGTTGCATTATTGCCTCAATTAGCTACTAACTTTTGGAATCTCCCAAGTTCCATTGGTTTAGGAGGAACAAGTCTTTTAATTGTTATTGGGGTTGTTCTTGAGTTATCTCGTCAAATTAACGGATTGTTAATGAAGAGAGAATATGTTGGATTCATCAGATAGGAACGGATAAATGATTAACTTAATTCTTTTAGGTTTACCGGGTGCTGGTAAAGGTACAGCATCAGAGAGAATCGTCGATAAATATCACTTAACTCATATTTCAACTGGAGATATGTTTAGGGAAGCAATGGCTAATAAGACTAAGGTTGGTCTTGAAGCTAAAAGTTACATTGATAAAGGTAACTTGGTACCAGATGAAGTTACTGCTAAGTTAGTTGAAGAACGTTTAAGCCAACCTGATATTAAAGAAGGTTTCATCTTAGACGGTTTCCCAAGAACTACTGTACAAGCAGAACTTCTTGATGGTATTACTAAACGCTTAAAGAAACCATTAACAAATGTTATTGCGCTTGAAGTTGATGAAGATACTTTGATTAAGCGTTTATCAGCTAGATACATGTGTAAAAATTGTGGTGCCACTTATAATAAACTTTCAAAGCAACCTAAAGTTGAAGGTACTTGTGATCGTTGTGGTGGTCATGAATTTTATCAACGTGAAGATGATAAGCCAGAAGTTGTTAAGAATCGTCTTGAAGTTAATGAAAAGATGAATGCACCTTTGAAAGACTTTTATCAAAAGAAAGGTTTGCTTACTGTAATTAATGGTGAACAAACTCCAGAAAAAGTCTTTGAAGATATTGATGCGGTATTGAGTAATAATCAATAGAATAAATTTGTATAATTTTTTATCCGTGTTATAATTTCAAAGTATGACTGTTTAATTGCGGAGGAACAACTTTGGCAAAAGATGATGTCATTGAAGTAGAGGGTAAGGTAGTAGATACCTTACCTAATGCTATGTTTAAAGTTGAATTAGAAAATGGGGCTACTATTTTAGCACATGTTTCAGGTAAAATCAGAATGCACTATATTCGCATTTTGCCTGGAGACCGTGTAACAGTAGAATTATCTCCATATGATTTAACTAAAGGTAGAATTACGTATCGGTTTATAAAGTAATATAACGGAGGGAAACATGAAGGTTAGACCATCTGTTAAACCAATGTGCGAACATTGTAAAGTTATTAAGAGACATGGCCGTGTAATGGTTATTTGCTCAGCAAATCCAAAGCACAAGCAACGTCAAGGTTAATAGTGTAGAAAAAGAGGAGGTGTAGTTTATGGCTCGTATTGCTGGTGTTGACTTACCAAGAGATAAAAGAATTGTTGTTGCTTTAACATACATTTATGGTATTGGTGATGCAACTGCTAAGAAGATTTGTGCTGATGCTGGTGTTTCTGAAGACGTTCGTTCAAAGGATTTAACTCCAGAAGATCAAGAAAAGCTTCGTACTGAAGTTGATAAGTATCGTGTTGAAGGTGACTTACGCCGTGAAGTAAGCATGAACATTAAGCGTTTAGTTGATATTGGTTCTTATCGTGGTATTCGTCACCGCCGTGGACTTCCAGTTCGTGGTCAAAATACCAAGAATAATGCTCGTACTCGTAAGGGTACTAAGAGAAACCGTTAATTTTATTTATAAGGAGGTTTATTGATGCCTGCAAAGAAAACAGCACGTAAGCGTCGTGTGAAGAAGCATGTTGAAAGCGGTGTGGCACACATTCACTCAACGTTTAATAATACTTTAGTCATGATTACTGACGTTCAAGGTAATGCAGTTGCTTGGTCTTCAGCTGGTGCATTGGGCTTTAAGGGTAGTCGTAAGTCTACTCCATTTGCAGCTCAAATGGCAGCAGAAGCAGCAGCTAAGAGTGCAATGGACCAAGGTATGAAACATGTAGAAGTTTCTGTAAAAGGTCCTGGTGCTGGTCGTGAATCTGCTATTAGATCACTTCAAGCAACTGGTCTTGAAATTACTGCAATTCGTGACGTTACGCCAGTTCCCCACAATGGTTCCAGACCACCAAAACGTCGTCGTGTTTAATATTGTCCTTGATATAGGACGTTACGTTTTGAAAGGGGCCCAGTAATGATTGAATTTGAAAAACCAAATATTACCGTTGTTGAACAAGAAGATTCTTACGGTAAGTTTGTTGTTGAACCACTTGAGCGAGGCTTTGGTACTACTTTAGGTAACTCTCTAAGAAGAGTCTTACTTACTTCTATTCCAGGTACTGGACTTGTTTATGTGCAAATTGATGGCGTTTTACACGAGTTCTCAACAGTTCCTGGCGTCAGAGAAGATGTAACCAAGATTATTCTTAATTTGAAGAAACTTGAATTAAAGTCTCTTTCAGATGAGAGAAAGGTTATTGAGTTAGACGTTGAAGGTCCTGCCACAGTAACTGCTGATGATCTTAAAGTTGATGCAGACGTTCAAGTCTTAAATCCGGATCAATACATTTGTACCATTGCTGAAGGTGGACACTTGCACATGGAAATTGCCGTGCAAAATGGTAGAGGTTATGTTGCTGCAAGTGACAATAAGAGTGATGACATGCCAATTGGAGTAATTCCTGTTGATTCTCTATTCTCACCAATTAAAAAGGTTAACTACCAAGTTGAATCAACTCGTGTTGGTAAGAGAGACGATTTTGACAAGCTCACTTTTGAGATTTGGACTGACGGTTCAATCAAGCCTAATGACGCCCTTAGTTTTGCTGCTAAGATTTTAGTTGAACATTTCAAGGTATTTGAATCAGCTGATGCAGATACTAAATTCAGCGAAGTAATGGTGGAAAAGGAAGACGATAAGAAAGAAAAGAAACTCGAAATGACAGAAGAGCTTGATCTTTCTGTTCGTTCATATAACTGCCTGAAACGTGCCGGCATTAACACTCTTCAAGAGTTAACTGATAAGACAGAATCAGATATGATGCGTGTACGTAACTTGGGACGTAAATCATTGGAAGAAGTTAAGAATAAATTAACCGACTTAGGTCTTTCACTTCGTCAAGAAGACTAAAGTAGGTAAATAAAGGAGGCAAACCCATGGCATACCGTAAATTAGGTCGCGATAGTGCTCACAGAAAAGCAATGCTAAGAGAAATGACTACTCAATTAATCATGAACGAACGTATTGTTACTACTGAAACTCGTGCTAAAGAAGTTCGTAAGACTGCCGAAAAGATGATCACTTTAGGTAAGCGCGGCGATTTAGCTTCAAGAAGAAAGGCTGCAGCATTCGTACGTAACGAAGTTGCAGATATTCATGAAGAAAAAGATGCAGTTGTTGTTAAGTCAGCATTGCAAAAGCTTTTCAGCGATGTAGCACCTCGTTACAAGGATCGCAATGGTGGTTACACCAGAATTTTGAAGTTAGCTGTTCCTCGTAAAGGTGATGCTGCTCCAATGGTTATTCTTGAATTAGTTTAATTCAGAATTACCACAACTTAATACGTATTAAGAATTATCCATGAAAGTGAGAAAAAGCGTAAAGATGATGGCGAAAGCTTAGTCTAGCTTAGATGATAGAAATCATCCCTCTTCATGGATGATTTTTTTTGCTCTTTTTTCTGTTACAATTACTAATAAGTAGTTTAGAGGGGAAGTGTCAGCATGCATAAGGATGATGCTGTTGAGTTTCAACATGTCAAGTTTACTTATCCAGATACAAAAAAAGCTGTTTTAAAGGATGTTAATTTTACAGTAAAAAAAGGGTCATGGACGTCTTTAATTGGACATAATGGTAGCGGAAAATCAACAATTTCCAAGTTGATCAATGGGTTACTGTTACCAGATGAGAATTCTAATAGTAAAATTACAGTTTTAGGTACACCTGTGACGGCTGAAAATATCTGGAATATTAGAGAAAAAGTTGGAATAGTTTTTCAAAATCCAGATAATCAATTTGTTGGTGCTACTGTAGGGGATGACGTAGCTTTTGGCTTAGAAAATCGCGGCGTACCTAGAGAAGAAATGATAAAAACCGTAAGGAACGTTTTATCTGAAGTAGGCATGTTGGAATATATTGACTCTGAACCCGCTAATCTCTCTGGTGGACAAAAGCAAAGAATAGCTATTGCTGGAATACTAGCTGTCGAACCCAAAATTATTATTTTAGATGAATCTACTTCTATGCTTGATCCGAGTGGGAGAAAACAAGTTCTTAAAATAATTAGTGAGTTGATGCAGAAAAAGGATTTAACGGTTATTTCTATTACACATGATATCGATGAAGCCAGTATGGCAGATAGTGTGATTGTTTTAAATGATGGTGAAATAATTGATCAGGATCCACCAGAAAAGATTTTTAATAAAACTTCTATGCTTAAACAAATAGGGTTAGATATTCCATTTACTAATAAATTAATACTGGAATTAAATAAAAATGGGATTCGAGTGCCCCAGAATGTAAAAACGAAAGATGAGTTGAAGCAATATCTATGTCAATTAAATTTGAAAATGTAAATTATGTTTATTTTCCTGGAACAACAATGGAGAAAAAAGGGTTAGACAATGTTTCTTTTGAATTATTAGACAATAGTTTTATTGCATTAATCGGACATACAGGTAGTGGAAAATCGACTTTAATGCAGCATTTTAATGCATTGCTAAAACCGAGTTCAGGAACAATTGATATAGCGGGATATCATATTACGTCCCAAACTGGAAATAAGAACTTAAAAAAACTGCGTAAAGAAGTAGGATTAGTGTTTCAATTTCCAGAAAGTCAATTATTTGAAAACACTGTACTTGATGATGTGAAATTTGGTCCAAAAAACTTTGGAATGAGTGATAAAGAGGCCGAAGCTAAAGCAAAGAAATGGCTAGAGCAAGTGGGGGTGTCAACGGGTGTGATTTCTAAGTCTCCATTTGAGCTTTCTGGGGGACAGATGAGACGCGTTGCAATTGCAGGTGTAATGGTCAATGAACCTCAAATACTCTGTCTGGATGAGCCTGGAGCGGGATTAGATCCACGAGCTCGAGAAGAAATGATGCAGATTTTTGTGAATTATCAAAAGGCCGGTCATACTGTTATTTTGGTTACTCATAATATGGATGATGTTGCTAAATATGCGGATGATGTTTTAGTAATGGAACACGGAAAATTGATTAAACATGATAAACCACAAAAAGTTTTTGAAAATGAGGAATGGTTAAAAAAGCATTATTTAGATGAACCTACTTCTAGTTTGTTTGCATCATCGTTAAAGGGCTTCAGATTTAAAGAAAATCCGTTGACAATCAAAGAATTAGTTGATGGAATTAAGGAAAATGTGCAGGGGGGAGTTTAATGAGTAAGATAATTATTGGACGATATATTCCAGGTGATTCTCTTGTTTATAAAATGGATCCCCGAGGTAAATTATTAATCACTATTTTGTTTATTTTGGCCATCTTTTTAGCCAATAATCCTATTACTTATGCAATTATTACCTTATTTTGCTTTTTAGCGATAATTGCTACAGGATTAAAAGCTCGAGTGTTTTGGAATGGTGTTAAACCTTTAATAGGCTTAATTTTCTTTACTTCCTTATTACAATTGTTTTTTATGACTGGTGGCAAAGTTTTTTGGCATTGGTGGATATTTAGTATTTCAAGCTATGGTATCGTAAATGCGATATATATTTTTGTCCGTTTCACGTTAATCATTTTGATTTCCACAGTAATGACGGTGACGACTATGCCTCTGGAGATAGCAGATGCAATGGAATGGTTACTTAAGCCTTTAAAAGTGGTGAAAGTTCCTGTAGATAAAATTGCACTCGTCATTTCGATTGCTTTACGTTTTGTTCCGACTTTATTTGATGAGACATTAAAAATCATGAATGCTCAAAGATCACGTGGAGCGGATTTTAATGATGGTGGCTTAATAAAAAGAGCTAAAGCAATCGCACCGATTCTTATCCCATTATTCATTCACTCACTTGAGACAGCGATTGATCTCTCTATTGCGATGGAATCACGTGGATATCGTGGGAGTGAAGGAAGAACCAAATATCGAGTTTTAAATTGGTCAAAATATGATTTGATTTCTTTGGCATATTTTGTTTTGTTGGTAGGACTATTGTTAATTTTTAGGACACATTAATTATGGCAACTAGATATAAGATGACAATGGCATATGATGGTCATTTATTTCATGGCTTTCAGCTGCAGCCAGATCAACGTACAGTTCAGGGAACCGTTGAAGATGCATTAAAGAAAATGACTAAGGGAAAACGCATTATTGTTCAAGGCTCTGGTAGAACAGACGCTGGAGTTCATGCTGTTGGACAGGTAATTCATTTTGATTATCCTGGTAAAACTATTCCAGCTAATCGAATGATCTTGGCGTTAAATTCAATGATGCCAACTGATATTATTTTTAATGATTGTGAAATAGTTAATGAAAATTTTCATGCTAGATATTCTATTAAAGGTAAATGGTATCGCTATCGTGTAAGTTTGGATCATTTTGTTAATCCATTTAAACGGTTTTATACAGGACATTTTCCATATGTGCTAGACGTAGAAAAAATGCAAGAAGCTGCGCAAGACTTGTTAGGCAAACATGATTTTACTAGTTTTGCGGCAAGCGGTGGACAAATAGAAGATAAAGTTAGAACAATTTATTATGTAAACATTGTTAAGGACGAAAAAGAGAATGAAATAATATTCGATTTTATTGGTTCTGGTTTTTTATACAATATGGTTCGAATTATGGTTGCTGCATTGCTTGAAATCGGCAATGGACGGCGTCCAATTCATGATTTAAAGCGTGTAATTGCCGCTAAAGATAGGCAGGAAGTACGACAAACGGCTCAAGCAAGTGGTCTTTATCTTTATCATGTTTTTTATGATGAAATACCACAAAAATATAGATTAGACCAGCATTTATAATTGACTTTTTAGCAAAAAGGACGTACTCTAGTATAGTATGTTTGTCCACGATAGGCCCCGGAAACTTATTGTTTTCAAACTGCAAATAAACGGAGGAATTTAAATTGCGTACTACACCATTAGCAAAATCTAGTGAAATCGAACGTAAGTGGTACATTGTTGATGCAACCGACGTATCTTTAGGTCGTCTTTCTGCAGCTGTAGCCACTATTTTGAGAGGTAAGAACAAGCCTCAATACACACCTAATGTTGATACCGGTGATAACGTTATTGTTATCAACGCTTCAAAGATTAAGTTGACTGGTAAAAAGGCTTCAGACAAGTTCTACTACCACCACTCAGAATGGCGTGGTGGCTTGAAGGCTGTTTCATACGGCGAGTTGCTTGCTAATAACCCAGTTAAGATGGTTGAAATCTCAGTTAAGGGTATGCTTCCAAAGAACACTCTTGGTCATCATGAATTCATGAAGATGCATGTTTATGCTGGCGAAGACCACAAGCACGAAGCACAAAAGCCTGAAAAGTTAGATATCAACAAGTTAATTTAATTAGGAGGTTAAATAATGGCACAACAAGCTGCATACACAGGTACTGGTCGCCGCAAGGATTCAGTTGCGCGTGTTCGTTTAGTACCAGGTAACGGTAAGATCACTGTTAACGGTAAAGATGTTGATCAATACATTCCATACCCTAACTTGGTTAAAGATTTAAAGCAACCTTTAACATTAACTGAAACTGAAGGTCAATACGACGTTCACGTTAATGTTAACGGTGGTGGTTTTTCTGGCCAAGCTGGAGCTATCCGTCACGGTATTGCACGTGCTCTTCTTGAAGTTGACCCAGACTTCCGTGGTCCACTTAAGAAGGCAGGTTTCTTAACTCGTGACCCAAGAATGAAGGAAAGAAAGAAGCCAGGTTTGAAGAAAGCCCGTAAAGCTTCACAATTCTCAAAGCGTTAATCTTTGGATTTACGTTTATACAAAAAGCATCCCAATCAGGGATGCTTTTTTGGTGCAATAAAAAACTAAGAACATTTTAGCTCTTAGTTTTCCACAAATTATAAACTATCTTGAATATTATCAGCTAAGTAGTCGTAAAGCATACCATGCTTCAATTGCTTAGTATCAACACCAAGTGCTTCTGCAATAGCGTAAGCAAATGCCCAAGCAGTAGCTGGACCACGGCTAGTCAAAACTTTGTGTTCTTTGTCAGTGACAGTAATTCTTTCACTGAAATGAGCGCTTGGATCATACTTAGCACATTCTTCTTCAATACCTGGATAGCAAGTGAACTCAGCATCTTTTAATACACCATAGCGAGCTAATGCACGAGGAGCAGCACACATTGCAGCATCCCACTTTCCAGCTTCATGACGCTTAACCATTAAATCGCGTAACTTTTCATCATCACGTAAGTTAGCTGAACCAGTCATTCCACCCGGAAAAGCAACTAAATCGTAGTCAAGCAAACTGTTGTCCACAACTTTGTCACAAGTTAACTTAATGTGGTGATCACCATCTACGTCTTTACTGTGCAAGCCGACCATATCACATTCAACATTTAGACGGCGTAATACATCGACTACACTTAAACCTTCAACTTCTTCACAACCATCTGCAAAGATAACAGCAACTTTTGTCATCAAAATCATCCTTTCTAAGTGACATATATTTATTATAACTATTAATCAAGGTCTAGATAAAAATCAAGGTCTGCTAATTTGCTTAAATGTAGGGTAGGACGAGGTGAGATAGGAATTTTATCCTTTTTTGGTGCAAGCCATAAAGATTTTAGATTTGCGTTTTCTGCGCCTTGAATTTCTTCATCTAGATTTGTGCCAATCACGAGAGTACTGTCAGGATCAATCTCAGGATGATCCTTCAATATTTTGAAAAAGATATTTTTACTAGGCAGCTTATCTTTAAAATCGTCTGCAAAATAAGCAAAGTTAAAAGAACTGAGTAATTCAGTTGGCGCAAGACGTGGCTCAATTTGAGCTTTGGTTTCTTTAGCAAGTAGAATTAGACGAAGAGAACCAGTAATTTCATCTAAAAAATCTGTAGCGCCTTTAACTAAGCGAGTTTGTTCTTGCATTTTTTGTGCAAAAACAGCTCGTGTTTCAGCTAAATCTTCTTTTAGGTATGTGGACAAAGCTAGATCGATTTGTTCATCTGTGGATAAAAGCTTAAATTGCTTTTGCAAACTAGTATATTTAATCCGTTCAGCTGGTCCCCAATCTATGCCGTAATGTTTTAAAGTTTGGCGAAGAGCATTTTTTTCAGCTAATTTTTCATTTAAAAGACTGCCCTCAGGAATAAAAATTAAAGTATTGAATGTAGACATTTGATAACTTCCTTTATGTTAGTAACTACTAGAATTATAATGGATTGGATGGTGTAAAGAAAGGGAATAGAAAATGACGATTTGGACGATAATCTTTTTATTGTTAGGTGGAGTAGCTGGCGGCTTACTTTCTTCTATTGCATCAATGGCATCACTTGCCTCGTATCCGGTGCTTTTAGCTGTGGGTATTCCGCCGGTTTTTGCCAATGTAACAAACGATGCCGCATTAATTTGGACTAGTATAGGTTCAACTGTCTCCTCTACGAAAGAGTTAAAGGGACATTGGAAACAGGTCTGGTTTTACACTATTTTTACTGTAGTCGGTTCAATTATTGGTTGCATGCTTTTACTTTCATTTCCATCCAGTGTCTTTGAAAAAGCAGTACCATTTTTCATAGCATTTTCTGGAATTATGATCATTGTTTCAGGCAAACATCATAGTTTGAATACCAAAAAGCAGCCGATGTGGTTAAAGGTGATCTATTTCATTGCGCTTTTAATAATGGGAGCCTACACTGGCTATTTCGGTGCAGCCGGTGGTGTAATAGTACTCGTGCTTTTGACCTACATTACTAATGAAAAATTCATCGTGATTAACGCAATCAAAAATGTGATTTGTGGTTTTGCTAATTTAGTGGCTCTTATTATTTTTATGTTTACTTCGCATATCTATTGGCTGCAGGCAATACCATTAGCCATAGGGATGTTTGCTGGTGGCTATATTGGACCTGCAATTTTAAGGCGAGTGCCAGAGAAGCCAGTTCGAATTTTCATTGCTACACTTGCATTTGTTCAAGCATCATATTTCTTTTATACAGCATATATTCGTTAAGTTTGATACAATGTTTATTAATGTAAAGGGAGGGTTAATATGTCAACAGAAGTTTATTTAGTTCGTCATGGTGAAACCATGTTTAACCAATTGAATAAGGTGCAAGGCTGGTGTGATTCACCACTGACTGTTAAGGGAATTAACGATTTAAAAGTGACTGCTAATGCTTTGAGTCAAGTTCACTTTGATAATATGTATTCATCTGATTTAAAAAGAGCAATTGATACTGTTCATTTAATGAAAGATGCTAACTTGGTCTCAGATATTGGTAAAATTAAAAAGTTGCCTGAATTTCGTGAAGTATTCTTCGGAACTTTTGAAGGTGATGATATTAACCAAACCTGGGATCAAGTAGCAATGGCAGCAGGTATAGGGCATGAAGATAATGTTGCTAAGATTATCAACCAAGTAGGTTTGCGTGAATTTCGTGAAGCTACTAAGAGAGCTGATCCAAGACACTTAGCCGAAGATAAAGATGAGTTAGATAAACGTATGGTTCGTGCCATCGATGTGTTAAAAGATATGACTAAAAATGAACAAAGAGTTTTATTAGTAACTCATGGTGATTTTATCAAGACTTTATCTATTAAATATTGGAATAAGAGCGATGGTAAGCACGATATCATTTTCCCAGATAATGGAAGTGTCACTCGTGGAATTTTGCACGATAATGGTAAATTTGAAATTGTAGATTACAATGTCAATGCCGAAAAACTGTAAAAATAAGTCCTACTGCATAAGTAGGGCTTTTTTGGTACACTGATAACGGAAGGAAAATATTTATGAATAAAGATCATACAACAAAGCGTTATGTATTTGTTACATTGCTTAATGTGATAATTACTATTGCGGAATTTTTAGGTGGTATTTTATCAGGTTCACTGGCATTGCTTTCAGATGCTGTGCATAACTTAAGCGATGTGGGGGCCATTATTTTATCTTTTGTAGCTCACTTAATTAGTAGAAGAAGTCGCAATCAACGAAAGACTTTTGGCTATGATCGAGCCGAAATCTTGGCTGCGTTTACTAATGGAGTTGTGCTAATAGTTATCAGTGTTGTATTATTCGTCGAAGCTATTCAAAGATTTTGGCAACCGGAACATATTCATGGTGGAATTATGTTAGTTGTATCAATTATCGGACTAGTCGCCAATATTATTTCTATGTTAGCGATGCATCATGATGCTAAAGGAAACTTAAATGTCCGTTCAACATTTATCCACATGCTTAGTGATGCGCTATCTAGTGTGGCTGTTGTAATTGGTGCGATTTTTATTTACTTTTGGAATGTAACTTGGCTTGACCCTGTTTTGACAATTCTAGTTTCAGTCTTTGTTTTACATGAGGCTTATGAGATCACGATGAAGGCTGCTAATGTATTGATGGAATCAAATCCTGATATTGATTTAAATTCGGTTAATGACATTGTGCTTTCTTTTCCAGAAGTAAAGAATATTCACCATGTCCATGTATGGCGCTATAGTGATGACTTTATTATGATGGATGCCCATATTAATGTTGATCGCAATCTTCATGCAGATGAGCTTGAGAATCTTTATCAAGATATTGGTAAAAAACTTAAAGCCAAATTGGGTATTAACCATGTGACGTTACAAGCGGAATGCGAACGTGGACGCAATGATAAAATGATCGTTCCAGGCCGTGGGACTAATGAGGATTAGGTGAAAAGATGTTCTCAGTTAATATTTTTACAGCGATAATTGTTTTAATCATGGGAATCTATGACATGTCTTATGCCTTTAATAGACGCAAGCAGCCCAATAATAAGGGCGGCATTAAGGCGTTTATGATTTTGGGGATAATTTTTACAATTGCTGGTATAGTTATGATTGTTAGATGTTTACTTAAATAAAGGATCGATAAAATGGCGAAATTAGTATTGGTTCGACATGGTGAAAGTGTTGCTAACGCCGCAAATGTTTATACGGGCTGGAATGATGTGCCATTAACTAAAAAGGGCGAGCAACAAGCTAAAAAAGCAGGTGAATTGATTAATACTATTTCTGATTTTGCACCAACGCATATTCATACTTCTGTCTTATCTCGTGCCATTGTGACGGCCAATATTGTAGCTGAAACATGCGATTTTTTGTGGCTACCTATGACTAAGACGTGGCGCTTAAATGAACGGCATTATGGCGCCTTGAGAGGCCTCAACAAGGATATCTCACGCAAAGTCTTTGGTGTAGAACAGGTTTTATTATGGCGGCGCAGTTTTGATTCCATTCCGCCCAAGCAGGGATCGCCAATTATTGATCGTCGCTATAAGTTGTGTGATCAACATTTAATGCCGCGTGCAGAGAGTTTGCATCAAACGCAAAAGAGATTGATGCCATATTATTATGATCACATTGCCTCAAGATTGCTTAATGGAGAAGATCAATTAATAGTAGCTCATGGTTCAAGCCTGCGAGCTTTAATCAAAAAACTAGAAAATATTAACAATCACGATATTGTAAACTTGGAAGTGCCTAACGCAGAACCAATTGTTTATACTATGGATGATCAGTTAAATATTGTTAAAAAAGAAATACTTCGGGGGTAAAATGCAGCTTGCTGCATTTTTTTAGTGCTCTTAATAATGATTTTCGCGTATCTATGGTAAAATCTATAATGATTTCTAGTATATTTAGTTTGGAGTATTAGGCATGCGTAAATTATTTTTATTACGAGGTGCACCTGGCTCCGGTAAATCTTCTTTTATTGCACGCCATCACTTAACGCCTTATGCGATTAGTCGAGATCAAATAAGGTTATTATTGGCGGATTTGACAGTTTATTATCAAGAGGATGCGGATGTATTACACCAAGTTATTCCGCGGCACGTAACAGTGCGTACTGAGCAAATGGTGGATCACCTTGTAGAACACAAGATGGAACATGGGGAAACCGTAATTGTCGATGGAACGCATATTGTTCCAAGTGCAATTGAACATTTTAAGTCATGGGTGGATAAGTATCATTATGAATGTTTTGTGGTTGATTTGATGCAACACAATACATTAGAGAATTTGCTTAAACGTAACCAGACAAGAATGCATTATGACTGGGTAAAACCAGAAGTAGTTAAGCAAATGTATCGTTCATATGAAGCCCATCCTGAAGTACCATATTGGGCACACAAGATTGTCCCTAATCAGATGGATCACGCTTTGTCCCAAAGAGAAAGTAATTTAGATAGTTATGCACATGTGATTGCAGTTCCAGATCAAGTGGAAGAAGAAGATTTTCCACATGTGCATATCTCTAATTTCTATTTTTCATTTAATGAAAAGTTTACTGAAAAATATGGTACATATCGCAATGTAGTTTCAATTGCTAAGACCGAAGATGAAGCTGTAAAACAATTTAAGTTACCATACTTTGTATTCAAGTTTCATCACAAGCATTTCTTGATTTCTGCTTACCCAATCAGAAATGAAATGCTAGATCCGATTAGAAAAATTAAGGGAGTTTGGACATATTCAACAGGGCTCTACAACGTAGCCGATTTTGTTAAGAAATTTCCAGAAAATTCTAAGCAGCACGTTCATCAGTTTAACTTAAGCAAGTTAGACCCAACACGTTTGTTACATATTTGGTAAAAACAAAAAAACACAGTTGGTAAGATTTTCTTACCTAACTGTGTCTTTTTTATTTTACTGAATAAATTATTCTAATTTACCAGCTTTTGCTAAAACTTCCTTAGCTTTTTCAAGTGAGTGGTGTTCTTCACGATAACGTTTAATATCGTAGCCATCAGTATCACTTAACTTATCAAGCTTTTCATCAGCTTTAGCATCGATCTTAGCGTCATATTCACCGACTTTTCTAGCATGCTTTAAAATGGACTTAATGTCCTTAATAGTTTCATGTTGTGCAGTACGGTGACGACGGTCAGGAACTGAATCTTCGATTCTAGCTAAGTGACTTTCAGCGTCACTAGTCTTCTTAGAAATTCTGTCTAAAGCTTTCAATTGTCTGTTTGAATAATCTGTCATGTTTATTACCTCCTAGGTATATGATAATCTCTACTAAATACGCTTTCATTGTATGTTTCATTTTTGAATAAAGCAAGAATATGCACTTGGAAATGTGAAAGCATTATAGATTTATGATATTGATAGTAAATACAAAAATACCGCCTAAGGTAGAAATTATTACGCAAAGTTGACTATAAATAAAAGCAGTAATAACACCATTTAGTTGAGCTGAAAAGATATATGCGAATGCGGCAATACCGAATGAAAAGCCGGAAAAGATATTAAGCCAGGTAGCTTTTTCTTTTAATACCTTGGTTTGATGAGATACCAATAAAAAGATGATACTACCAATAAAAATACCGATCATTTGTGGTAAAAATAGGGTCTGCGCATCGGCTGTAATAGCTTTTGGAAATGATGAATAAATCCAATAACCAACTGATGTGAAGAGCAATAAAATAATATCTCTTATTTTGAGCTTTGCACTTTTATCTTTGCTGAGAGCGGTCAAGCTAACGCCAATGATAATTAATACCAAGGCTAAAGTACCAATTAAATATTGAGAACCGCTAGTCCATTCTCCGAAAATTATGGCTCCAATTAAGGTATTACCAATCAACTGTAAACCTGTCGATAAAGGCATCGTTTTACTGATGCCAATATTGCGCATTGAAATAAATTGTCCAGATTGTCCAATCGTCCAAAAGATTCCGGAAATCAATGATAATGAAAATATCGTAAGGTTGGAATTGGTAGGATGGATAATGGCTATAATAATACCGACTATTAATGCACCAGTTCCCAATCCCATTAATTCATTAACAGGTTGACTGTTTTTGATTTTACCAGCAATAAGCGGAAAAATACCCCAACCAAGTGCTGGAATTAAAGCAATGAGTATATTCATAAATCGCCCTACTTATTTTTTGTAAGTATAAACATAATAATAAACTAAATAAAATTAAATTGCTAGCAAATTATTTTGATTTATGGAGAAAAAAGACTAGGAATGCCTAACTTACATTCCTAGTCTTTCAAGTATGTTGAATAAAATTATTTATTAATACTTAAATGCTAAAGCACCCATTGGGTCCCATGGCAATAATTGAATTGGGTTATCCTTGCCTTCGTCGTAAGCCTTCTTGAGGTCTTCTGGCAAGATATCCTTGTTGATAACTGCTTGGTAAACAAATGAGTTAAACCATGAATCACTCATTACGAAGTAGCCCTTAAAGCCTGGTTTTTCACCCCATGAATTTTCAATTTTCCACTTAGTTGGCTTGCCGTCAACAATGTCAACACCAGTGATGACCATTGCGTGGTCCATCATGCTTTCGCCTGAGTCAAGCTTGTCAGCCTTAGACATTGAGAAGTCAACATCAAACAATTGATCACGGCGGTAAAGGTTAGTGTCAAGCAGACCAGCACGACGTTCAGAATCCTTAACAACGTTTGAACCAAACCAAACAACTTCACCGCTCTTCAATTGCTTGATGATTAAATCCTTCATTTCATCAACCTTTAAGTTCAAGTGACGAACTTGACGACCGCCCTCAACGTTACCCAAGTATTCAACTGAGAATACCTTGTGGAAAGGCTTATCGCTGGTTGGGGCATTGATAGTTGAAATGTGGTTAGCTAAATCTATACCAACATATTTATCGAAGAATTCTTTAGGTGTAATGTCCTTGTCGATGTGATAATTGTGATCATCATCACGGTATTCAAAGTTGAACTTCTTTGGTGGAACACCAAGTGAAATTGCGAGAACACGGAAGACATCGTTTAACATTTCTTCTTTGCGAGCTTGTACTTCGTCTTCTGATTTGCCAGCATTAACAAGTCTGCGTAATTCAAGACCGTCCTTACGAAGCAAAGTGTTCAAAGTATCGTTTAATGCACTTGAATTAGTTGCGTTAGCAGTTTCTGGGTAAACGCTCTTTGGCACAATACCGTATTTTTCGATGATGCCGCAAAGCATGTCCCATTGACCACCATCTTGTTGTGGGGTAGTGAATAAGAATGAAACCTTACGATCGCCTAAGTCTTTATCAGCTGTTGCAATTACGTTTTCAAAGAACCAGTTAGATTTTTCAAATTTATCCCAGAAGTTAGTGTAGTTTTGAGATAATTCAAAGTCCTTTAACTTAAACTTCTTTTGTAATGGGTGGCGCATAGTGTTTAAAGCACTAAACATCCAGCAACGGCCTGATTGTTTTTGATCAGCTGGCTTACCAGTATCAATTTCAATTGAGAAAGTTGGGTCTAGGTCGATCTTAGTTTGTAAGTTTTGACTTGCTTTGTAAATGCCATTTTCTTGTGCTGCGTGACTTGCAACGTTAAAAACAGGATGATTGTTTAAATCATTTTCAAATTTTGCAATGGTATCATTATTAATTTCTTTTGCCATTAAAAATCCTCCTTTTAATGTATACCTCTTCATTCTATATTTTAGCTGATAAAAAGGAAGTAGTCTATTACTAGTATTGATATACCTATTTTAGATAAGATATATAAAAATTTTATATCACGATAAAGATTAATTAAAAAGTTCGACCTATCTCGATTTTAGTAATGGGTACGATGCAGGGGTATTAAGATGTAGTAGTGAAAATAATGAAACTAAATTGATAGAGCAACAAACGACTTGGAATGGCTATAACAAAATAGATTTCAAGTTACCAGATGGTGCAAAATATAATCAATTGCAAAGAAAATAAGAGCCCACGTATGTGGACTCTTATTTTGTGTAAGGCTGATGATACCAAATACTGTGAAATTCGGGATGCTTTTCAAAATAGTTGATAACTATTGGATCAAGTGGCCAAATAGGGTAGCCGGATTCTTGGGCAACGGATAAAGCGGTAGGCATTTCCTTTTCTAATGCCTCTTCTAAATTAGAATTAGGATTAATAAAGAAATGATTCATCACCCAAACGGTACCGTCATTTCTTTTTATTTTATCCATCGTCCAGCTACTGGTTAAAACGTTGCTATCATCATGATCTTCAAATGATAGATGTGATTTATTAATGTCAAACATAAAATTTCACCTTTTTAAAAGAAAAAATCACTCTTTTTGAAACTGTCAAATCTTTTGTGTAAATAGTTCTTTCTCGTAAATTGATTTTTTAATTATTTATTTAATCAAAGTAGGATTCTAAGGTGTCCTGAACCTGACCAAAGCCTTTATGAATTCGATTGAAAT
>SKEH01000059.1_pt1 | contig 75482 bp, 75 predicted proteins | sample 4826571 | NCBI WGS metagenome assembly SKEH01 (sample SAMN11008814, study PRJNA524170) | human gut metagenome | biome: Human fecal sample; material: Feces; isolation source: fecal sample from pouch patient p29 | host: Homo sapiens | place: Israel: Tel-Aviv | collected 2016-09-14 | reverse complement strand
GTTTTATCCCTTCACTTTCAATAATTAAAAATTATGCTCTATATAAAACATTATTAATTTATATTTCCATTTCTGCCTTGGTTATTAATAAAATTTTCTTTTTTTGCCATGCTCGAGAAACGAGCATCAATTAAAGGGTGATTCTCGAAATTCAATCTTGGAAAAATTTTTAATATATGATATAAGTAGTTATAGAGAGGAGAATTATGGATTTTAATAATCAATTAAAAAGAATCAGAGAATCAAATGGGCTTACCCAAGAACAACTTGCGAAAATATTAAATGTTTCCAGACAAAGCATCTCTAGTTGGGAAGTCGGGAGAAATTTTCCTGATTTAGAAATGATTGTCATTATTTCTAAAGAGTTTAATATTTCGCTGGATCAACTAATAATGGGGGATAAAAAAATGGAGAAAAAATTAATAGAAGATGGTAATAAAACAAAGAAAGCAAGAATGAACATAATTAGCGGAATCTTGTTCCTTATAGGTGGAAGTCTCTTTCTAATATATTCATTGACTAAGCCCACAGTCTTACCTAATGGAATGCTGCACGAGCCATATTTCTTTTTAATTCCTTTAGGCTATTTATTTTTGTTTACTAGTCTAATTTTTCTGATTGTTAGCTTTATATTAAAAAAAGAAAAACGAACTAGATAAAATAATATTTTTACTCTATCGTTAAAACATAAAAATATACAAAATAAAAGGTTACCAATCAATTCTTAGTAGCCCTTTATTTTATAAATTTTGTGTCCATAGACTGGCCAGTAGACCTAATACTTTTCCTTCTGAATGTATAAGATTACATCAGGAGGTTTTTTATTCAAAAAAAAATTCCGTTGATAAAAAAACTACCACCTTTTGCAAGATAGTAGTTATAAATATAATAAAATTGAAAGTTTTATTTAGATTTTACTGAAATTTTTTCTGTTTAAGAATAGTGATAAAAATCCGGTTCCCAGTAAAATAATCGCAGAGATATAATATGGAAATAAATGGTTAAGGTCAAACATATAACCCGCGGCCATTGGTCCTAAAATATTTCCAAAACTCGTAAAGGCTGAATTCAACCCATTGATTGCCCCTTGCCGATTGCCCGCATGCTTTGAAAGATAGGTTGTTACAGCCGGTCTAAATAAATCAAAGGCTAGAAAAACAACAAATGTAGAGAGAGCAACGACTAAATTTGATTTTGTAAAGGCAATAACAGCAATGAAGATTGCACTGGCAAAGAAAGTTAATTGAATCAAGCCAAGTTCACCAATTTTATTGACGATTGCATCAAATAAGAAAAGTTGGAAAAAGAGGGCTAAAATTCCGCTCACTGTAATAACTAAAGCAATTTCACTCATACTAAAACCAAAGTTAATGCTCGCCATGATACTATAAATTGACTCAAAGGCCTGTAAACCAAATGATGAAATCAAAATAATAATAAAAAGTGAACCAAATAATGGATTTTTGAGAATATCAAGAAATGAAACTTTTTCGATTTCTTGATGACTTTCAATTTTGCGCTCTGGTTCTTTTAAAATTGTGATTGTTAAAATAAAACCAAGAAAAGCTAAAATTGCTGCAACATAAAAAGGAACACGTATTCCAAAATGGGCAATAAAACCACCCACTCCAGGACCAATAATAAAGCCACCACTGATTGCTGCTGAAACAAGTCCCATCGCTTTAGGACGTTCAGCAATTGTGGTCATATCAGCCACGTAAGCAGTGACTGAAGGCATGAGCATCGCAGCTGCAACACCCCCTAGCGCTCGCGAAATATAAAAACCTGTTTTTGCTTGTGCTAAACCAAATAAAAGTTCAGAAAAAGAAAAAATAATCATTCCAATGGCAATGAGTTTTTTGCGCCCAATTTTATCAGATAAAGCACCAGCGACTGGTGAAGCAACCAATTGAGCAATTGCAAAAATAGAAATCATCATTCCCATTGTTGTTCCTGAAAAGTGCATTTGTTCTTTAAGGGTTGGCAAAACAGGAATGACTAAACCTGCACCCAAAAATACTAAAAACAGATTAGAAATTGCTAAATTCATCATGCTTTTTTTGTTTTTCATTTTTTCCTCCTCATTAAAAATAGCAAATAGATTATTCTATTGCTATTTCTTTTATTTTTTACCAATTCTCTTATTATATCATGAAATCTATATACTAAAAAATTAAAAGACTGTATCATCTTTAGTGACCGCTTGTTACTTTTATTCCAATAATACCCACGACTAAACAGGCAATGAAAAGCCAAGTTAATGTTGGGACTTTATCTTTGAATAGAATAAGTCCGATTAAGATTGAGCCAACGGCTCCAATCCCCGTCCAAATTGGATAAGCAATTCCTAAAGGTAATTTTTTTAGAGCTAGCGCAAGAAAACCAAAGCTAGCAATCATTCCGATGATTGTCAGTAGTGTAAACTTCAAATTTGAAAAGCCGTGGCTCAACTTCATTGTTGTTGCCCAAGCCACTTCAAATGTTCCCGCTATAAGTAAATAAATCCAAGTCATTTTTGCCTCCTCAGCTAAAAAAAAACGACCATCTACATTTCTTCTCAGACCTACTGAAATGCAAATAATCGTTCATACGATTTAACTCCCGGTGGAGTATTTATTCTATTTTCTTCATTCTATCACACTTTTATTAAAAAAGCTAAATATATTTTTTAGAGTTGAATGATTAAATCTATTATTAAAACAGAGAATCTTTTAATTTTGGTTTTACATTGAATTTCATGTATAATAAAATTCATGAAAAAATTTAGAAAAAAACAAATCTGGCGTGTGATAATTGGCTTTTTTGCTCTTCTTTTAGTTATTAATTTAGGAGCAACTTTATATTTTTATCAAATTGCCTGTGTTCGAAATAATCAACAGATTGGTCAGGTCAAAAGTAGCAGTCCTAATTATTCTTTGGTACAAAAATTCGATAAATTATCAAAAAGTACTGAGTCAATTAAAAATGATGGTCTGAAACTTGATGCATGGTATGTTCCATCTGAACACAAAACTAATAATACGGTAATCGTGGGGCATGGTTTCCGCCAAGATAAGTCGGCTATGCGCCAGTATGGTCAACTTTTTCATGAATTAGGTTATAATGTGCTCATGCCAGATAATCGTGGGGCAGGTCAGTCAGAAGGCAAATTCATCACTTTTGGTTATCATGATAAATTCGATGTCATTGCTTGGGCTAACTATTTAACTGACAAGAATCCTGAGAGTCAAATCAGTCTTTACGGACTTTCCATGGGAGCTTCTACGGTAATGATGGCTTCTAGCGAAAAATCTTTGCCTTCGTCAGTAAAAAATATTATTGAAGATTGTGGATATACCAACGCTTGGGATGAAATTACTTATCAAGCAAAAGAAAGTTATAATATTCCACCTTTCCCACTCGTTTATAGTGTTTCTCTTGAAAGTAAATTGCGACAAGGTTGGTTTTTCCAAGAGGCTAGTGCTACAAAAGCACTGACAAAAGATAAACTTCCTATTCTATTGATTCATGGAAGTAATGATACTTATGTTCCTACTTCGATGGTTTACGAAAATTATAAAGCTGTCAAAAAAGGAACGCCAAAAGAATTATTGGTTATCAAAGGGGCTGCTCACGCCAAATCATTTGAAACAAATCCTGAACTTTACCGCCAAACAATTTCAAAATTTATGAAAGCTTATAATCCATAATTTACTATAAATCTTGTCAGTAAATTACGAGTTAATTCTTGACAGAGAACAATGAAAATGGTATTATATTTAGGTACTGTTTTCGCGGTGGTGGCGGAATTGGCAGACGCGCAGGATTAAGGATCCTGTCGGGAATTTTCTTGGTGCGGGTTCAAGTCCCGCCCACCGCACTAATAAAACTCAGCCTTAGCTGAGTTTTTTTGTCTCATTTTTTATTGACAGAAAGCTCCTCAAACCTTTCTACTTCTGTCAGTAAATAAAAAGTGACTTTACCTAAGTTTCATTTGCCTCTCCTTTATTTTCCTATTTTTTTATTATCTTTTTTTATGGTAAAATAGAGAAGTGTTGAAAGGCTTTCAACAAAATTTCTAAAAGAGGTAATATTTCCATGATGAATATGCAATCAATGATGAAACAAGCACAAAAACTCCAAAAACAAATGCAAGTTTCACAAGAAGAAATTGCCAATACAACTTTTGTTGGTAAATCTGCTCAAGACCTTGTAACTGTTGAATTTTCCGGTGACCGCACTTTGAAATCTCTTGACATCAAACCTGATGTGATTGACCCTGAAGATCCTGAAACTTTACAAGATATGGTTACTGACGCTGTTAACGATGCGCTAAGCCAAATCGAAAAAGTTACTGAACAAAAACTTGGAAAATTCACTAAAGGATTACCATTTTAAGCATGTATGAGTTACTGACAGATTTTTTGTCAGTAACTTTTTTACTGACCAAAAGGCAATTTTAGCAACCAAAAAGTTGTCACTAAAAGTAAAATATAATTCAATATTAGAATACTATATTTTTGTTTAGTCCAGTAAATAGAATTCGAGATCATCACCCGTTGAATTAGATTGGGCAAGGCCATCAAAATTGGTAGGACAATAATATTAAAAACTGAACCGCTAGTTTGCTTACTTGTCAAAATAAGCCAGAAATTAATATTAATTTGGCTAGGTAAAATGAATATCAAAATGAGACTGTAACCTACCTCTCCAACTAACCAGTAATCAAAAAAATTTAATTTTGTCATTTCTCTCCACTTATCATCATTGTAGCGCTTTAACATTAAAATAATACAAAAAACTTATCCACGTGGATAAGTTTTTCTGTCAGTAAATTTGTTGTTGATAAATAGATTACAAAAAATCCTGTCAGAACTGACAGGATTCATTTATTCAAATCAATTGAAAAGATTATTTAGTGTATTCTTCAACGAGGGCAATAACTTCTTCCATTGTTGCACATTCGCTCAAAGCTTTGCTAGACAATTCTTCCATTTTCTTAGAATCCAAACGTTTCATAAGTGAACGAGTTTGGAGTACTGATGTTGCTGACATAGAGAATTCGTCAAGCCCCATACCCATAAGCAATGGTACAGCAGTTTGGTCGCCGGCCATTTCACCACACATACCAGCCCATTTACCTTCAGCGTGAGCTGCTTTGATTACATTGTTAATCAAACGAAGGATTGATGGATTGTAAGGTTGGTAAAGGTAAGAAACTTGTTCATTCATACGGTCCGCAGCCATTGTATATTGGATGAGGTCGTTTGTACCAATTGAGAAGAAATCAACTTCCTTAGCAAATTGGTCTGCAAGCATTGCTGCTGCTGGAATTTCAATCATGATACCTACTTCGATACCATCTGCAACTGGAACACCTTCAGCAATCAATTTTGCTTTTTCTTCGTCATAAATCTTCTTAGCTGCACGGAACTCAGTTACGAGAGCAACCATTGGGAACATGATACGAAGTTGTCCGTGTACAGAAGCACGCAAAAGTGCACGCAATTGTGTACGGAACATTCCGTCACCAGCTGTTGAAAGGCTGATACGAAGTGCACGCCATCCGAGGAATGGGTTCATTTCTTTAGGAAGATCAAAGTAAGGCAATGTTTTGTCACCACCGATGTCCATTGTACGGACAACAACTGGTTTACCGTTCATTCCTTCAAGTACAGCTTTATATGCTTCATATTGGTCATCTTCTGTAGGGAAATCTTGTGCATCCATGTACAAGAATTCTGTACGATAAAGACCAATTGCTTCAGCACCGTTATCGTTAACACCTTCAACGTCTTTAGGTGTTCCGATATTAGCAGCAAGCTCATAATGACGTCCGTCAGCTGTAACAGTTTCAGCGTCTTTAAGAGCAGCCCATTCTGCTTTTTGAGCAGCATAAGCTTCACCAGCTTTGTGGAATTCGCTTTGTTGTTCAGTAGATGGATCAAGAATTACTTCACCAGTCAATCCTGAAACAGCCAAAAGTTGACCTTCAGAAACAAGTTCAGTAATATTATTTGTTCCAAGAACAGCAGGAATTTCCAAAGTACGAGCCATAATTGCAGAGTGAGAAGTACGTCCACCAATGTTAGTAACAAAGGCTTTAACGAATTTCTTGTCCAATTGAGCTGTATCAGATGGTGTCAAGTCTTCTGCTACGATGATTACTTCTTCATCGATAAGCGCTGGACTTGGCAATTTAACACCAAGAAGGTGAGCCAAAACACGTTTTGTAACGTCTTTAATGTCAGCTGCACGTTCTTGCATATAAGCATTATCAGTCATTCCTTCAAAGATACCGATAAACATATCAGTTACTTCTTTGAGGGCTGATTCAGCGTTAACTTTTTTGTCGTTGATTACTGCTTTAATTTGAGCAGTCATATCTGGGTCAGCGAGGACCATCATATGAGCGTCAAATACAGATGCTGCTTCTTCACCAAGGGTTGTTACTGCTTTGTCCTTAATAAGTTGAAGCTCGCTTTGAGATGTAGCAAGTGCTGCATCAAGGCGAGCTTCTTCATTAGCTGTGTCAGCAATTGTCTTTGTTTCGAAAGACAAATCTGGTTGGACAAGCAAGTATGCCTTAGCTACTGCTACACCTGATGATGCGGCGATACCTTTAAGCATAGTTGTCATGATTATTCTGCGAGTCCTTCTTTAGTCATTGTTTCAGCGATTGTTGAGATTGCATCGTCAGCATCTGCACCTTCAGCTGAAATAGTAACGTCAGCGCCTTGACCAACACCGAGTGACATAACACCCATGATTGATTTAAGGTTTACTGATTTACCTTTGTATTCCAAAGTGATTTCTGATGTGAATTTTGAAGCTGTTTGCACAAGCAATGTAGCTGGACGTGCATGGATACCAGTTTCTGCAACGATGTGGAATTCTTTAGATGCCATTTTTATGGTTCTCCTTAGATGTTTTTTCATTTTTATTGACGATATCTAAAATATCTATCACTCTTGAAATTGTACCACAAAACGAAAGGGTTTGCAATATCTGCTGTTAATTTTTCATTATTTTTTTCATGGCTGCTTTTGAATGGTTGCTAGACTTTGATTTCTTTTATCATCAAATAAGTATTTTTTATATTATTTTCCTGAAGAAAACGAGTTGAAAAAAAGCTGTCAGGGATGACAGCTTTTATTTTTAGTTATTTTTGTTTTCAGCTTCGTAAATTTCTTGAACAAGTGCTTCTGTTTTATCCCAACCTAAACATGGGTCAGTAATTGATTTACCAAATACTTCTGGTTTATCTTGGCGACCATCTTCTAGGTAAGATTCAATCATGAAGCCACGAACATTTTGGCGAATTTTATCATCCCAGTCACGATTAACTAAGGTTTGACGAACAATACGGATTTGTTCCATAAATTTCTTACCAGAGTTATCATGGTTTGTATCAATGACAATAAAAGGATTTTTCAAGCCCATTTTTTCATAAATTTCAATTGTATCAAGTAAGTTATCAGTGTAGTAGTTTGGATGGTATTTTCCATTTTCATCTTGTCCACCACGCAAAATCGCATGTGCTAAAGGATTTCCTGATGTTTGAACTTCTGCACGACCAAAGAGGAAATCTTGTGATTGTTGAGCGGCGTAAATTCCATTAAACATCACTTTTAAATTTCCTGATGTTGGATTTTTCAAACCAGTTGGCACATCAATCCCAGAAGCAACAAAACGGTGTTGTTGATTTTCAACAGAACGTGCACCAATTGCATGGTAGCTGACCAAATCATCTACCATTGGAAGATTTTCTGGGTAAAGCATTTCATCAGCAGTTGTCAAACCAGTTTCAGTGATGACCTTGTAATGTAAGTCACGAACCATTTTAATTCCATTGATTAAATCGGTATGTCCATCAGCATCTGGTTCGTGAATCAATCCTTTATAGCCATCGCCATTTGTACGAGGTTTTGCAGTATAGACACGCATGACCATAAAAATTTTATCTTTGACTGCTTCTTGAAGTTTAGCTAAACGGCGAGCATATTCTAAAACTGCTTCTTCATTGTCTGACGAACATGGCCCAATAATCAAGAGTAAACGGTCATCTTCACCTTTTATAATTGCTTCAAGTTCTTTATCTCGTTGCAATTTTTTTTCTTGTTGCTCACTGTTGAGATGTCCCAACATCTTAATTGCATCAATATTTATCTTAGGACTTATTTCTTTAAAACTCATTCCAATTCCTCGTATTTCGCTTTGTTATTTTATCTATTGTATCAAAAATTTATTTAATTCTATACTTATTTGCGTCCATTAGTGATAAAAAAATTTACTGACAGAGCTGTCAGTAAATTAATTGGCCTTTTAGGCAATATGTGTACGTCCGTGACAATTTTTAAACTTCTTACCAGAACCACAAGGGCAAAGGTCGTTACGTCCAACATTTTCAAATGAAATTTCTTCACTGACAGAATGTTCAGTATCAACATTTGTAATATTTTCTTGTGAAGCTGTGGTTGTCATTCTTGGCGCTTCCTGACGGATTGCCGTTTGTGGTTGAATTTGAGCTTTCATCATCAAACGAGTCACTTCAAATTCAATCGCACCAATCATATTATTGTACATTTTATATGATTCTTCTTGATATTCAACAATAGGGTTATTTTGGGCATAACCACGAAGTCCTACTGATTGACGCATTTGATCAAGTGCATCAATGTGTTCTGACCAGTTATTATCAACAACTCGTAAGATAACTGCACGTTGGAATTCCAACTGACGTTCTGGGTCAGATAATTTTTCCATTTGTGAAGCATAACGAGCTTTGACTTTATCAAAAATCAAATCTTTCATTGCTTGTACTGACAAACCTGTCAGTTCAGATAATTCAATGCCATCTTCTGGCAACATTGTATTGTGCAATGTTTGCAAGAGATTTTTGACATTTTCTTCATCTTTAAGACTTCCTGCAAGTTCATGACCATCCACTTGACGATCAATTGTTCGCTTGAACATGCCCATCAAAACAGGAGTCATATCTTCTGTAGCCAAGATAACTTCCTGACGTTGCGCATAAATAACTTCACGTTGCTCACGGATGACATCATCATATTGCAAGACTTGTTTACGAGAATCGTAGTTATTTCCTTCGACACGTTTTTGTGAACTTTCAATCTGACGAGTAATCAAGCCAGATTTGATGACAGCATCTTCACCAGAAATACGCATTCTATCTAGGAAAGCTGAAACACGTTCCGAACCAAAACGTTTCATTAATTCATCTTCAAGAGAAAGATAGAATTGTGATACCCCTGGGTCACCTTGACGTCCAGAACGACCACGTAATTGATTATCAATACGGCGAGATTCATGGCGCTCAGTACCAATAACAGCAAGCCCTCGGAATTCAGGGTCTGCATGATCAATTACACCAGGTCCAAGCTTGATATCAGTCCCACGACCGGCCATGTTGGTTGCAATCGTCACTGCTCCTTGTTGACCCGCATTCATGATGATTTGGGCTTCACGGAAGTGATTTTTTGCGTTCAAAACTTCATGAGGAATTTTTGCTTCAACCAATTTCTTAGAAATCAATTCGGAAGTTTCGACAGCAACAGTACCAATCAATATTGGTTGACCTTCAGCATGACGACGTTTAATGTCATCAATAACTGCTTTAAATTTAGCTTCCAAAGTTGGGTAAAGTAAATCTGGATGGTCTAAACGTTGAACAGGACGGTTGGTTGGAATTGGTGTGATTTGAATGTTATAAATCTCACGGAATTCTTCTTCTTCCGTTTTAGCAGTCCCTGTCATCCCTGACAATTTTTTATACATCCGGAAGTAGTTTTGAATCGTAATTGAAGCCATTGTTTTTGATTCGTCTTGAATCGGCACAGCTTCTTTAGCTTCAATTGCTTGGTGAAGACCATCAGAATAACGACGTCCAGGCATCGTACGTCCAGTAAATTGGTCAATAATCAAAACTTCTTGGTTTTCATCAACCATATAGTCGATGTCGTGAAGCATGATAAAGTTGGCACGTAAAGCATTATCTACAAAGTGAGTTAAGGCAACATTTTCCATATCATAAAGATTTTCGATTTGGAAGAATTTTTCGGCTTTATCAATTCCTTCTTCAGTTAAGGAAATTGTTTTTGATTGTAAATCAATCTTGTAATCGTCGCCTTCTTCATATTCAGAAGTAGCAACATTCAAGTTTTGACCTTTTAATGTCTTAGTGAATTGGTCAGCACGATAGTAAAGTGCTGATGAACTTTCAGCTTGTCCAGAAATAATCAAAGGTGTTCTGGCTTCATCGACCAAGATTGAGTCAACTTCATCGACAAGAGCATAGTTCAATGGCTTTTGAACCATATCTTCGGCACGTGTTACCATGTTATCACGAAGATAGTCAAAGCCAAGCTCAGCTGATGTTGAATAAGTGATGTCACAGTTGTAAGCTTCACGTTTTTCTTCTGGTGATTTTGAATTCAAGTTCAAACCAACAGTCAATCCAAGCCAGCTATAAAGTTCACCCATTTCAGTCATATCACGTGTTGCCAAATATTCATTGACAGTAACAACGTGAACGCCTTTACCTGACAAAGCGTTAAGATAAACCGGCATTGTCGCAGTTAAAGTTTTACCTTCACCAGTACGCATTTCGGGAACGTCACCATTATGTAAGACAATCCCACCCATAATTTGAACGTGGAAAGGGTATAAGCCAAGCACACGGCGGGCTGCTTCACGACAGACAGCAAATGCTTCATAGAGAAGATCATCAAGACTTTCTCCTTTTGCAATACGTTCTTTTAATTCGGGTGTTTTGGCTTTCAATTGCTCATCAGTCAAATGTTCCATTTCATCAGCGAAACTTTCAACTTGAAGCGCCATTCTATTGAGTTTTTTGAGCTCTTTTTTGTCGTTTTCGACAAGTTTTCTAATAATATTCGGCATAATTTCTCTTTCACAAAATAAGTGGATATTACCATTAATTGTAACACTTTTACATAGCTTTTACAAACTGGAATACCACAAATAATTCGAATTTAATTAACCTTCATGTTGACAAGCAACAAAACTAAGTTTATAATGTTGCTTATCAACAAAAAAAGAAAGAAGAATTCAAAAATGACAACTTTACTTTTAATTTTAGCTCACCCACATACTGACGACTTTAGCTGGTCTCTTGCTACAGTAGAAGAATTCAAAAAATCTTATCAAGAATCTCATCCTTTAGATAAAATAATCATCCGTGATTTATTTTCAGAAAAGGTCCCAGCTCTTGATAATGAAACTTTTGCTGCTTGGAAACGTAATAAATATGCTCCTGATACACTGAGTGCTGATGATAAAAATTTACTACATCGACACGAAGAATATTTAGAAGAATTTCTATCAGCTGACAAATATGTTTTCGTCAACCCGATGTACAACGGTTTTGTCACTGCTGAATTGAAACAATATATTGATGTTATTGCTGTCCCTAGAAAACTTTTCCGTTATACTGAAAATGGTCCGATTGGCTTACTTGAAGGAAAAAAATCGCTTCATATTCAATCAGCCGGAGGATTTTATCATAATGAACAGGACCCAACACATATGGCTAACGATTTAGGTGCTGCTTATATTGACCAAACAATGAAAATGGTAGGAATTACTGACGAGAACCGTCAACAACTTTTCGTAGAAGGATATGCTCGCTACCCAGAACGTGCGGATGAATTAAAAGAAAAAGCATTTACCAGTGCAGAAAAATTAGGGAAAGACTTCTAATTCCCTTTTATTGTATAATGTAAGCATGGATAAGATGACCTCAGCAGACCTCAACCAACAAATTTCAAAAGAATTGCATGAGTTACGACATGCAACTGACAATCGTTCTCAGGAAAGAAGCTGGATTTTAGCTCAATTAGATAATGATAAATTGGAAAAAGAAGTTTTGACATTGTCAGTTGTTGCTCTTCACATTTTGTCAGCTTTGACCAAAGAAGATTTAACCGGTATTGAATTAGCCACAAAATTATCCGTCACTCGTGGCGGAGTGACTCGTGCTGTCCAAAATTTAATCAAATATCAGTTTTTAACTACTTATCAATCTGAAAGTGATAAAAAGAAAATTTTCTATCATCTGACAGTCAAAGGTCGAAAAGTAGCGACCATTCACGATAAAATGCATAAAATCATGGATATTAAACTTGGACAAATTTTCGATAAATATAATGAACAAGAAAAATCAATTATTTTGAGCTTTCTGTCTGATTTCAATCTGACAGAAGCAGGACTTTTTGATTCAGAATAAGTCAAAAAAAACCTAGCAAATCAATTTGCTAGATTTTTTTTATTTTGCTTCATAATGAAAATCTGGATCCAATTCTTTATCAAGCTCTGCAAAAGCAGCTTCCATTCGACGGTTAACTTCGGCAATGCCTGTTTCATCCATTTTTTTAATGTCTGAAATATCAATTGGATGTCCAATGTTTATTGAAACTTTTTGACGCTTGAAAACACCTTTCATCGTCAAAGGCCCTTGATAGACAGCAGGTACAATTCGGACTTTTGCCATTTTAGCAATGACCGCAACGCCACCTTTCATCTCTGCACTATGACGACTTCCTGATGGAAACATAATCATTGATTTATCTGATTCTTTAAGCATTTTAACCGCATGTTTTAAAGGCTTAGTTCCTGGATTTTCGCGGTCAACTGGAAAGGCACCACACATTTTAATCCACCACCCCCCAAAACCTTTAAACAATTCTTTTTTCGCCATGAAAATAAATTGTTTAGGACGAGTTGCAAAAGCAAACCAAACTGGCTCCCAAGCCATTCGGTGAGGGGCGACTAATATATAATTTTCATCTTTAGGAATTCGGTCAACATTGTAGTATTTACTTTTTCCATTCAAAATCAAAAGTAAAAAAGCGACAAGATTGCGTAAAAAGACATAAAAGATTCGATGTTGTTTTTCATATTCTTTCATTTTTGGGTAATTTACTCCTCATATCATAGTTGCTGATAACTTCCCTATTTTAACTTATTTTAGTAATTTTAGCAATTTTTGTCCGCTCCAAAATGATGACAAAAAAATGGTTCCAAAAGATTTTGAAACCATTTTTTATAATATCTTTTTATTTTTCTTCTGACTTTCTGCTTCGACGATTTCCATAAGCAAAATAAATCAAAATTCCAATAAGGAACCAAATTCCTGAATAAAGTTTTGCTTGCACATCCAATCCCCAAAATACAAATAATGAACCAATAAAACCAAGAGCTGGTAAAACTGGATAGAAAGGCATTTTGTAAGTTGCTTCTGGCAAATCTTTTCCTTGACGACGACGAAGTGAATAGATTCCAAGTGTAACAAACATGAAAGCAATCAAAGTTCCTGCTGAAATAAGTTGAGCAAGGAAAGCAAAGGGGAAGAATGCCCCGATGATAATAGCAACAATGGCTAAGGTCCACACACCATTTGCTGGAAGATTTCGAGCATTCATTTTACCCAAACCTTTAGGTAAAAGTCCATCGCGTCCAAAAGCATAAAGCAAACGTGAACCTGCAAGAACCATTCCCAAAAGGGCGATAAACATTCCGGCAAGTGCAATAGCTGTTACAACTTCTGATAAAACAGAATAACCTGATTGTTGAAGAGCCCAACCAACTGGCGCTGCATTTCCTGCATAGGCTGAGTAAGGATGCATCCCTACAAGTACCAAGGTTACTGCTGCAAATAGAACAACAGCAATTAGAAGCGACCCAATAATTCCACGTGGCATTGTTTTTTGGGGGTTTTTAGCTTCCGCTGAATTGGCTGCAATTGAATCAAAACCGATATAGGCCAAGAAAATCATTGATACCCCAGACCAGATTCCCGAGAAGCCACCAAAACCTGTTTTGGGATTGTGTGGTGGAATAAATGGATGGTAATTTGCTGGCTTAATGACCGTAATCCCAACAATGATGAAAGCAATGACAGCCGCTACTTTAAGCACAACAAGAATTTGACTGATTCGTCCAGCATCAGATGCCCCACGAAAGACAATAATTGCCGAGAGTAAAATGACTAAAAGTGAAATAATATCGACAACTCCACCGTCTGTACCAAATGGATTGGCCAATACTTTTGGGAGATGGAAACCGAGTGGCGCTAGCAATTGTTGCAGATTTGCTGAGAAGCCTGAACCAACAAAGGCAACGGCAATAAAATATTCCGCAAGCAAAGCCCAACCAGCAATCCAACCAAAACCTTCGCCAAATAAGACTGAAATCCAAGAATAGGCTGAACCCGCAAATGGCATCACTGTTGACATTTCAGCATAAGCCAAGGCAACAAAACCAGCGACCAATGCAGCAAGCAGGTAAGAAAAGACAACACCTGGGCCTGCAAATTGAGCAGCGACCTGACCTGGTAAAGTAAAAATAGAAGTCGAAATAATTGTTCCAACACCTAGTGCAAGAAAATCACGTGTGGTTAACACCTGATTATAGTGTTTATCTGCATCTCGATAAAGCTCAAAATCAGCTTTTCTCATAAATCCCATAATAAATCCTCATTTTTCTGAATTTGTAACTAAATAATTTCAATAAACTGTATTTTACCGAATTGTCTGATAATTGTCAAGAACTAACTTTATGCAGTATAAAAATATTTTTTCCAAAAAAAATTACTGACAGACTTGTCAGTAAATTATTTCTTGGAAATTGAGTTCTGTCAGTACTTTTGGTGCCTTTAGATGATAAGTTTTCAAACCTGCTGCTTGTGCGCCCAAGATATTATCCGCATTGTCATCAATAAATAAAGTTTCATCAGCCTTTAAATTTGACTGACGAAGAACCTCTTGAAAACTTTCAACTGTTGGCTTTCTTAAATGCAAGTCATGTGAATAATAGGTTTTTCTAAAATAAGTTGATAGAGGCTGACCCATTTCTTCAATACAACGTTGCTCAAAACACTTAGCGTGAATAGCATTCGTATTTGAAAAAAGATAGAGTGAAAAATCTGCTGACAGCTCTGTCAGTAAATCCATTCGTTCTTTTTGGAAATCTTTTAGAATTAAATTCCAATTTTCTTCAATTATTTCATCTGTCAGTTGACTATTTGTTGCTTCTCTAAACTTGTCATAAAAAATTTCGGGAGAAATAAGGCCTAATTCTAATTCCTCAAAAAAATCGACTTGCTTTTGCGGATTAAAATAAGCAGAAAAATCTTTTATTCCTAAGTTCTCAAAGGAGTTGACCATTCGTTCAAAACCTAAGTCTAAAATTACACCACCTAAATCAAAAATAATATTTTTTACAGTCATTATTAACCTTCTTTCAAATAAGGAACACCGATAGAACGTGTAGCAGCATAAACTTCTTCCTCCTGATTGCGGTCATTAACCATGCGGAACAAAAAGTTAAAAATAGGAACAATAACAAAGAGCCAATGTCCATAAAATGGAAAAATAATGGCAATAATCATGATAACAACATTCATTAGAATAGTTGAAAATAGCCTGATTAACCAAACACGACGCCAGAATTTAAAGGATTTAGGCATTTTATGAAAATGATCTTTAGTAATTGAATAACTTAAAAGCTCCTGCTGAAGTAAAATCACAATCAAAACCAGACCAAAATTCAGGGCACTAAATGATGTTGGAGCAACCATAATCCATTTGGTCAACAGCGGAATTAGTGAAAGCAAACCAATAAAGATAAAATCTTGAACAATAATTTTTTCCGTAATTTCCTCTGTCAGAGCAAAAATCTTGTGACGATTGAACCAAAAATTAGCTGTAACAACAAAACTAACTAAGAAGATTCCAACTGAACTGATGAACTCCCAATAACCTTGATTACCAGAAGGGACAGGAATTTCAAGGAGCATAATAGTAATGATGACCGCAATAATTCCGTCAGCAAATGCTTCAATGTGATGACGGAGCTTTTGTTTTCTAAGCTTCTCATCTTCTAAAGCATGATGAGTCATTGATTCTTGCAATTCTTCACTCGTCATCTTGGCATATTGTGGATGCGTATTGAGAAACTCTTCTTTAAGTTCTTCACGCGCTTGAATCATCTCCGGATTGCTTTGCATTTCCTCAATTTTTCGTTTCTGACGTTCAGTCAGGTTTTGACTTTGTTGTTTTCTGGCCTGCTCCTTTGAATAACCGTTATCAAGTGAGCCAATAATATTATTTTGCCAAATTTCACCAACTTGGTCAGGTTTTTCTGAGGACTGATAAGTTTTTATTTTACTGACAGAGCGAACAGGAACCCGTTTTTTTACGCTACTTTTTTGCAGTCTTTTAGCCATTTTTTCTAGCTTCTTTCGTATCTAAAATAATAGTGACAGGACCATCATTTATCAACTCAACTTGCATATCAGCCCCAAAAACGCCTGCTTTAACCGGCACAATCTGAGCTAAGCTATCATTAAATTTTTCATACATTGCTTTTGCAAAATCAGGTTTACCTGCTGCAGAAAAGCTCGGACGATTCCCTTTTTTAGTCTCCGCATACAAAGTAAACTGAGAAATTGACAAAATCTCTCCTTGAATATCTTGAACGGAGAGATTCATTTTATCAGCTTCATCTGAAAAAATTCGCATTTGCGCGATTTTACGTACTGCATGATCCAAATCAAAATTGCTGTCAGCATCTTCAACCCCAACCAACAACAAAAAACCTTGATTAATTTTTTCCTTAATGATTCCATCAATACTGACAGAAGCTGACTTTACACGTTGAATTACTATTTTCATAATCTTTATATTTCACTCCTATGATAATCTCTTTACTGACAGTATAGCACAAAAAGTCCAATTTTAATCAGCTCTCTTTGGGCATTTCTTCATTTTAATAACATCAAAAGAAAGCTTGACATCACAGGACTCTTTAGGTATTATCATAAATAGGTACTAAGATAAGATAAAAAAAATAAAGGAAAAAAATGGTAGAATTAGCGATTGTTGTCCCCGTTTATAACGAAGAAGAAACGATTGAGCTCTTTATTAAAGAGGTAAATGACAAAACAGAAAAACTCGAGCTAAAAAAAGTTTTTTACTTTGTAAACGACGGTTCTAGTGACCAAACGCTTCCTCTTATAAAAAAATTAGCGAGTCAAGTTGATAATATTAACTATATTAGTTTCTCAAGAAATTTTGGTAAAGAAGCAGCTTTACTTGCTGGTTTAGAAGCTACTACAGAACCTCTTGTTACAGTAATGGATGTTGATTTACAAGATCCACCTGAACTACTTGTTTCTATGTATCAGAAACTTCAAGAAGGTTATGATAGTATTGGTGCTCGCAGAATTTCACGTTCTGGTGAATCTCCACTGATTTCATTTTTCTCTCGACTTTTTTATAAGATTATTAATAAAGTTTCGACTACACCTATTGTAGATGGAGCCAGAGATTTTCGCCTTATGACTCGTCAAGTTGTGGATAGTATTTTGACACTCAGAGAAAATAATCGTTTTTCAAAAGGACTTTTTTCTTGGGTCGGTTATGATGTAACTTATTTAGAATACGAAAATCACGAACGAAGTGCCGGTCAGACTTCTTGGTCTTTTAGTCAACTTCTCCGTTATTCTATTGATGGGATTATTAATTTTTCGGAAATGCCGCTCAATATTGCGACATTTGTTGGTTTTTTTAGTTTTTTAGCCTCACTTTTACTTAGTATTTTTTATCTTCTTAAAACGCTGATTTTTGGTGACCCTGTTCAAGGTTTCCCAACTTTGATTGTTTTGATTTTACTTTTAGGCGGCTTACAACTTCTCTCTCTTGGAATTATTGGTAAATATATTGCTAAAATATTCCTGGAAACAAAAAAACGTCCCAATTATATTATTAAAGAAAGTAATTTAAAAGAGCTTGACTAAGTCAAGCTCTTTTTTTAAGCATTTGTCCGTTTTACAGAATAAACATCTGGGGTCATTTTGATTTTATCAACAATCAAAGTCAAATCTGATAGATTTTTAATGCCTAAAGCGATGTGAATATTCGCCATTTTTTTATCTTTAGTGGGTTGAGCATTAATTGAAATCAAATTTTTAGTAGAATTTGATAAAACTTGCATCACATCATTGAGTAATCCAGGACGATTAAAGCCATAGACATCAATATTAGCGACATATTCTTTCACTAAGTTTTCTGAATCATCCCATTCAACTTCAACAAGTCTTTGTTCAAAGTCTTCCATACTTCGCACATTTTGACAATCAGCTCTATGAACTGAAACACCACGCCCTTTTGTAATATATCCCACAATTGGGTCCCCTGGAACAGGATTACAACATTTGGCAATACGAACTAGTAGGCTATCAATCCCTGAAACACTGACTCCACCATCGTGACGAATCTTCATGATGTTTTTACTTGATTCGCGTTTAACTTCACCCTTCATCAGCTCTTCAGCTTCGGCTTTTTGTTTGGCTCTCTCAACTTCACGACGTTCATTTTCAGTTAAACGATTGGCAATTGTTGTTGCTGAAAGCTCACCAAATCCAATCGCCGCATACAAAGCTTCCGCATTACGGTAGCTAATCTTATTGAAGACTTCATCTAGATGTTTCTTATCTAAATACTGATTTGGTACAAATCCGCCTTCTTCCAAAGCTTCTTGTAACATTTCACGGCCTTTATTGACCGACAATTCTTTATCTTGGTTCTTAAAGAATTGTTTGATTTTGTTTCTGGCTTTATTAGTTTTAACTAGATTAATCCAGTCACGGCTTGGCCCAAAAGAGCTTGAGCTGGTAATAATTTCAACCCGATCACCTGTTTTTAGTTGAACAGATAATGGTTTCATTCGTCCATTTACTTTCGCTCCGGTCGCATGGTCACCAACTTTTGTATGGATAGCATAAGCAAAGTCAATAGGACCTGAACCTCTTGGTAATTCTTGGACTTCGCCATTTGGAGTGAAGACATAAATCTTATCTGATAAAATATCTTCTTGAACGGCTTTGACAAAATCTTCTGCTGAATCCCCCGCTTCTTCACGCAATTCCACAAGTTCATGAATCCAATTCAAGGTTTCAGAAATTTCATGAACATCAACTTTCGCTTTAATTCCTTGTTTGTAAGCCCAGTGAGCGGCAACCCCATACTCGGCGATTTGGTGCATTTCTCGTGTTCTAATTTGGAATTCCATTGGGCCTTTGGGACCATAAACGGTTGTATGGACAGATTGATAACCATTGGCTTTTGGATTGGCAATATAATCTTTAAAACGACCTGGCATTGGTTTCCAAAGGTCATGAATATAACCTAAAGTTGTGTAAACGTCACTTGTTGTTTCTGTGATACAACGAATGGCAATCAGGTCATAAATCTCATCAAAACGTTTCTTCTTATCGTGCATTTTACGATAAATAGAATAAATATGTTTTGGACGACCGTAAATTTCTGCGTCAACTCCAGCTTTTTCGACTCGTTCTTGTAATTTACCAATTACTTCAGCAACAAGCGCTTCACGAGCCGTTCTTTTTTCATTCATGAGACCACGAATGCGATAAAATTCTGCTTCTTCAAGATAACGGAATGATAAATCTTCTAATTCCCACTTGATACTGGCAATCCCCAAGCGATGAGCAAGAGGGGCATAAATTTCCATGGTTTCACGTGAAATCCGCTTTTGTTTATCTGGTCTGAGATGTTTAAGCGTGCGCATATTGTGCAAGCGGTCAGCCAATTTGACCAAAATAACACGAATGTCTTTGGACATAGCCATAAGCATCTTACGGTGGTTTTCAGCCAATTGTTCTTCGTGTGACTTATACTCAACTTTACCTAACTTAGTAACTCCATCAACAATTTCAGCAATTTCGTCGCCAAATAATTCTTGCAAATCACCTTGGGTAAAATTGGTATCTTCAACAACATCATGCAAAAAACCACAGGAAACGGTAACGGCATCCAGTTTTAATTTGGCTAAAATTCCTGCAACTTGGGTAGGGTGGACAAAGTAAGCTTCTCCTGATGCACGATATTGGTCTGCATGGGCAAGTGAAGCACAAGCAAGTGCTTTTTCTACGAGTAAAAGGTCTGTTTCATTCATGTAGTCAGAACAGATATTGACAACTTCTGCTCCGGTTAAGTCTGGTTCTTTAGGCATAACTTTAGATACTAGACCATTTTAAAAATGACTCTAAAATGGTGACCAGTTTTCCTCCTTATTTAGATTAATATATCATCTCATCAAATTTTGTAAGTTAAGGTTTATTTCACTTAATTTAATCTATTCTACCACATTTGTAGGTTAAGCAAAAGGATGACTATTGCAAAACTAAAGATAAAACTCCGATTATTCGGAGTTTATTTATTTTTTTCATTATAATCGGTTGAGGGTTGAATCATTTGTAGCATTTGCTCAGTTGTGGTAGAACTCATCATTCTAAAGCGTGGTAGCGTTAATAGACCATCACTTTCTTTGGCTGCTATTGCAATAGCACCATTACGGCCCGGGTCAAGCAAACCAAACTTATAACCTAACTCGTTAGCTAAATTCAAGGTATTCTGGTTATAACCCCCTGCTGGATAACAGATGATATCTGTTTTTTGCTCGAGGTTTTTATCTAAATCTGCTTTTGATTGTTCAAGTTCTGTTCGTTGAGCTTCCAAAGTGAGCTTTCCTAAATCAGGATGGCTGACCGTATGACTGCCAAAATCAACAAGTCCACTTGCTTTCATTTCCTTGATTTGTTCCCAGGTCAAAATTCCGCCTTGGCCTTTATTCACATAACCTGTAATAATAAAATTCGTGGCGTGCATATTGTATTTTTTCAATAAAGGGAAAATTTCAGTATACATTGTGACTGAACCATCATCAAAAGTAAGCCAAACCATTTTATCACTTGGTTTTTCTTTGGTCGTTAGAATTTTTTCGGCATCTGAGCCACTAACCGTTGTGTAGCCTTTTTCTTTCAGCGCTTTTAATTCATTTTCAAAGGTTACAATATTGATGTTATTACTATCTTGTGGGAGCTGATCAGCCCTTGAGGTGACATAATGAAACATCAAAATGGGCAGTTGATTTTCATTTGTTCCAGCCAGCCATTTTGTTTCTTTTGGTTGAGAAGCACTAGATGAGGCAGTGCTTTTAGCTTTTTCTTGACTTGAAGTTTGACTGCTTTTTGGGCTTGTATTTGTTTTAGGACTTAACAAATGAACCCCAGCAAAAGCAATTGCAATTATTCCAATTAAAAGAACGAAAACTGTGAGAACTGAAGCCCAGCGAATTCGTTTTTTGTTACGTTGTGCACGTTTTTTCATAATCGATTTCCTAAAAATTTTTCTTTATTTATAATAATTCAAAATAAGCTGAAATACTTGAGAGGGCATATAATGGAGCCGTTTCTGCTCTTAAAATTCGCGGCCCTAAGCCAATCATTTTTGCACCTAAATCGGAAAATTTTATGATTTCGTCTGGACTGATTCCGCCTTCTGGTCCAAAAATGATAAGCACTTTTTGGTTGAGTGACATTTCTGTCAGTGCTTGTTTGAACATTGTTTTCTCACCCATTTTTGCTGATTCTTCATAAGCGATAAGAACTTGGTCAAAATCAGAAAATTTATCAAGTAAATCAGTAAATTGCTCAAAAAGTTGAAGTTCTGGAATCATTTGTCTGCGTGATTGTTCGGCTGCTCCTAGAGCAACTTTTTCCAATTTTTCTTGTTTTTTTGTCAGTTTTTTCTTGTCCCATTTACTGACAGAAGCTTTAAAAGGTGCTGACCAAATGGCTGTAGCTCCTAATTCTGTTGATTTTTCAACAATAAAATCGAGCTTGTCTCCTTTAGGAAATCCTACAGCTACTGTAATTTGAACAGGTAATTCTGAGGACTCTGTCAGTAATTTTATCAGCTTCACTGATTGGTCACTTGGCGAAACGACTTCTGACAGCCCAATTTCACCGTCAGTAAAAACAAGACGGATTTGGTCACCACTTTTAGCCCGCATCACAGTGAAAATATGATGAGCTGCTGCTTGATCTTCAATGATAAATTCTTCGCCCAGTTCTGGTAATTTTTTAAATACAAAATATTGGTTGGCCATATTTTTTTCCAATCATTTCTTAGAATAAAGTTTTGAATCTAATCTTTTCTTTATTATGCTTCTCCATTGACTGAAAGATAAACGACTTTATTTAAGCCTTTTATCCACCAATGACGCCTTCACGATTTTCTGTTTTCTTGAAAATCAGGCAGTTCCATTCGCCTTGAATCATTCGTGTTTCAAGGAAAAATCCAGCTTTTTCTGCTGATGCAATGACCATATCCGCTTTGTCAGCAATAATTCCTGACATAATGAGATAGCCTTCTTCTTTGACCAAGCGGAATGCGTCTTCTGTCATTAAAACAAGGATATCAGCCAAAATATTAGCCACAATGACATCCGCTTTTTTGTCAATTCCTTCAAGCAGATTGTTTGCTGAAACATGAATTTTTTCATGACCAGGATTGAGTTCAATATTTTCTAAAGCCACGCGCACAGCCACTTCATCAATATCATAAGCAAATATTTCTGCTGCCCCAAGATATGAAGCTGCAACTGACAGCACGCCCGAACCTGTTCCAACGTCAAGCAACGTTTCTCCACCACGAAGAACTTGTTCTAAGGCATAGAGTGACATTTTGGTTGTTGGATGTGTTCCAGTCCCAAAAGCCATACCAGGGTCAAGACGAATCAATTTTTCAGAGCCTGTCGCCACGTAATCCTCTGTCCAACTCGGCACAATGGTTAAATCATGCGTAATTCGTGCTGGTTCAAAATATTTTTTCCAAGCTTCTGCCCAATTTGTTTCTGAAAGGTTATTCGTTGTTACTGACAGACCTGTCAGTGAAAAATAATCACTCAAATTTGCGATTTTATGTTCAATTTCGGCTTTGAGTTCCACAATTGGCATATTTTCTGGATAATAAGCAGTAATTTCAACAAAATCAGATTGTTCAATTTCAGGAAGAACTTCGCCAAATTGGTCTTCGTGATTAAGATAATCAGCACTGTCATTAATTTCAACGCCGGCTGAACCCGCCTCTATCAGCAAAGCTGAAATGGCCTCTTCGGCTTCCCGACTGATTTTTATTGTGATTGAATTCCAATTATTCATTTATTTCATCTTTCTTTCTATGGTTTATCTCGGCCTACAAAAGAGTTCTTTCCCAGTAAGAAACCAATCGCTCGCCTAACATTTCGCTCGATAGCTTCTTCTATTTTCAACCTTGCAATATAACGATTAATTTCAACTTGTTTAGAGGGAATTAATTGGTCAAATACTTTTTTTGCTTCCAGATTTTTGGCTAATGCTTCACTTAAAACTTGTGGTTGCTTGACAATTCGTGGCTCTGAATCATAGGAAATTGTAAAATCAAAGATTTCCCCGATTCTTTTAGGCGAATTTTTCAGCATCGTCGTATTGACATATAAGCGCCAATCCCCTTTGAAAAACATTAGATTTTGCTGATAAGTTTTTTCATTAATCTGACCACAAATAGGAATTGGCGATTTTTCTCGTCCAGAATCCTGAAATATTTTCTGCAAAATATCTGGCGGTACAGCCACAAAGGGATTGATACCGATAATTTCCAGTTCAGCTTGAAAACTATAACTTTTCATAGTGCCCTTAAAGTCCTCTTTCCTGTCAGTAAAAAATTTACTTTTCAAGTTTTTTTAGTTCTCTTTGCATTCGCGAAACAAATTTTTTTGCTGACTTAAAATCTTCATCATCAACATATTCAACAGCATCTTCAAGCAAATCAATCCAACTCAATATCTCTGAGTTAAAATTGTTCACATCGTACTTTTTAAATTCTGTCAGTAAAATTTTAAGCGTCTTTACTAACTGTAAGCTCCGATAACGCCGCTCTGAGCGGCGTTTTGCCAAAGTTCGTGCATAATCTTGTTCGGGATTTTCCCAAGGATGAAGTTTCTGAGTCATTTTTCTCCTAATACTGTTTAATTTTTCATGCAAACCATTTCTTGCGTTTGTGCAAGCCAGTATAACTGCAGTTCAACTACCAATTTTTAAGAAAAATTAGAGATGAACTAGCATAAGAATTAATCAGTAATTACAAAATACGAGTTGTCCATTCTTCACAGTTAATGACATCAGAAACTAGACCTTCATAAAATTCTGGTTCATGTGAAACCATCAAAACAGTTCCCGGATATTCAATAAGTGCACGCTTGAGTTCTTCTTTAGCGTCCACGTCCAAATGATTGGTTGGTTCATCCAAGATGAGAATGTTAGATTCGGTATTCATTAATTTAGCAAAACGTAATTTTGCTTGTTCTCCCCCTGAAAGAACATAAACACGTGATTCAATTTGTTTAGCCGTCAAGCCCACCCGAGCAAGTGCCCCGCGGAGTTCTGCTTGATTCCAACTTGGATACTCATCCCATAAATCATCAAGTACCGTTTTTTGCGAAGGATTTTTGATTTCTTGCTCATAGTAAGCAATATCTTGGAAATTTCCTTTTTCAACTTCCCCATCAAGACTTGGAATCAAGCTCATTAAACTCTTGAGCAAAGTTGATTTCCCAATCCCGTTGGAACCAATAAAGGCAATTTTTTGTCCAGATTCTACTTTTAAATTAATTTCTGACGACAAAGGTTCATTGTAACCAATGACTAAATCTTTTGCCTCAAAAACGAGACGACTTGGTTTTCGACTAAATTTAAAATCAAAATGAGGTTTTGGCTTTTCAGAAATAGTCTCAACAATTTCCATTTTCGCCAATTTTTTCTCACGCGCCTTTGCTTGACCAGATGTTGCCACATTCGCTTTTTTACGGGCAATGAAATCTTTAAGTTTAGCTTGCTCAGCGACCTGCGCATTATGCAAAGATTCAAGCTGTGCCTTTTTCTCTTCAAAGACACGTTCAAATTCCGCATACCCCATTGAATAGCGGGTAATCCCTAGACCATGCACATGATAAATGATATTGACCACTTCATCCATAAATGGCACATCATGCGAAATCAAAATAAAGGCATTTTCATAGTTTTTAAGGTAATTTTTCAACCATAAAATATGTTCTTCATCCAAATAGTTTGTTGGTTCATCCAAAAGCAAGATATCTGGTTTTTCAAGCAAAAGTTTACCAAGTAAAATTTTTGTTCTTTGCCCTCCAGAAAGCTCGGCTACATCTTTATCCAAAAGAGGAGTTAAACCAAGACCCCGTGCTGTTTCTTCAACTTTGGCATCAATTAGATAAAAGTCACTATTATCCAATTCTTCTTGAAGTTCTCCTACATTCTCAAGCGCAGCATTCATCTCATCTTCTGACATTTCTGCCATTTTCATGTAAGTATCATTGATTTGCGCTTCTATATCAAAAAGATATTGAAAAGCCTCAGCCAATGCTTCACGCGTCGTTTTACCTTTTCCAAGCGCAGCGTGTTGGTCCATATAGCCAACCCGGTGTTTTTTCGACCAGATTACTTTTCCCTCATCAGGAACCAGAGTTCCTGTGATAATATTCATGAAAGTTGATTTACCCTCACCATTTGCCCCAACAAAGCCGATGTGCTCACCTTTTAGCAAACGGAAACTTACATCTTCAAAAATTGCGCGGTCACCAAAACCGTGGGATAGATTTTTTACATTTAAAATACTCATTTTTTATTTCTTAAATCTTTCTAAATTTCTTAATATCTTGGATACTTATAAAATTCTGTTTCAGATAAATCAGCAATGCCACTTTCAAAAGCTTCTTTATCCCAATTGACTGAAAATTCTTCGGCAGCTTCATCAGCTAGAAAGTCCATTAAATCATCCAAGCCTTGATCGGCACTTTCTTGTAAAAATTGAGCAAAATAAGCCAAAAATTCACGAGATAAGCCTTTTTCACCATAAGGAATTGTTGCCAAATAATCATTTTCATCAAAACGTGATTTAGCGGGATTATAAAATAAAACTGCATCCTCATAGACGATATTTTCTGCTGATTCTACTCCTTCTGCATCAGTCAAAAGCGCTCCAGAACTATTTTCTGCCTCTAGTAAAAAGCTGACTTCTACCGCAAAATTACGCTTATCCCAATTCATTTCAAAATCATAAGTAAATCCTTTTTCTAAAACTTCTTCCAAAACATCTAAAAATCCAAATTTAGCCATTGTTCACACCCTCTTTATATTATGTTAAAATAATTATAACAAAAATTTGCTCTAGAAAAGTCGCAAGACTTAATAAAACAGTTCATTTAATAGCTTTTTTACGTTTAGAATGTGTAAATAGATATTTTTTTAGAATTTGGAGAAAGATTTAATGGAAATTAGAAAAATAGAACCACGTGACTTTGTCAAAGTTGCTCAATTGGAAAATGAAAACTGGACCCTAGCTTCAACTCCACATGTCATGGATTCCTCAGCAGAAAAAATTATCGGTAAAATTATGACTGGAACCACTTATTTTCTGACAGTAGAAAATGATGAAATTCTTGGAATACTTGATTACGCCCCCCGCCACAAATCTGAATTTGGAAGACATACTGTCACCTTTGGCATTATGACAGCACAAGAAGCCAGAGGTAAGGGCGTGGCTACTACACTAATAAACTTCTTTATTGATTTTGCAAAAAAAGAAGGATTCAAAAAAATTACAATTCAAGTGATGGGTTCAAATCCAGCAGCCTTGAAACTTTATAATAAATTAGGCTTTGTTGAAGAAGGACGTTTGAAAAAAGAATTTTTCATTGATGGTGAATATATTGATGATTGCATTCTCGCCTTCTATCTAGACAAAAGCCTTATGTAAACCAGATTTACATTTGTTGTAAACCTATGGATTGGAGAAGAATATGGCACAAAATCTTGCAAGACGAATGAGACCACGAAATATTGATGAAATTGTTGGACAAAAACATTTAGTTGGTAAAGGAAAAATCATTCGCCGAATGGTCGAAACTCAACTTCTTTCAAGTATGATTCTCTACGGACCTCCTGGCATTGGTAAAACTTCAATTGCTTCAGCAATTGCTGGAACAATGAATGTCGCATTTCGGACATTTAATGCAACGACAGACACTAAAAAAAGACTTCAAGAAATTGCCTCAGAAGCCGAATTTTCTGGCCAACTTGTTTTATTACTTGATGAAATTCATCGCCTAGACAAACCTAAACAAGATTTTCTTTTACCACTTTTAGAAAATGGACAAATTATTTTAATTGGAGCAACAACCGAAAACCCTTATTTTTCAGTTGTTCCAGCGATTCGTTCTCGCGTACAGATTTTTGAATTAAAACCTTTAGAACCCGAAGATTTAGAATTCGCTGTAAACCTAAGTTTACAAGATAAAGAACGTGGATTTGATTTTGGTGTGACCATTGACAATGATGCACTTTACTTTTTAATTCATTCAACTAATGGGGATTTACGCTCTACTTTTAATGCCTTAGAATTAGCCGTTCTTTCCTCAGAAGAACATCATGTCACTTTAGATGATATGGAAAATTCTTTGCAAAGAAAAGCTGCAACTTTTGATAAAGATGGCGATGCTCATTATGACTTGCTTTCTGCTTTACAAAAGTCAATTCGTGGTTCTGATGTCAACGCAAGTTTACACTATGCGGCTCGTTTAATTGAGGGTGGAGATTTGCAGAGTCTAGCCCGGCGCTTAACCGTTATGGCTTATGAAGATATTGGTTTAGCAAATCCTGATGCCGCACTTCATACGGTTACAGCATTATCAGCAGCCGAAAAACTCGGTTTTCCTGAGGCACGGATTCCCCTTGCCAATATCATTATTGACTTGGCTTTATCCCCTAAATCAAACGCGGCTTATTTAGCGATGGATGAAGCCATTGCTGATTTAGGAAAATATGGAAATCTTGCTGTACCACCACACTTACAGGATGGCCATTACGCTGGGGCAAAAGATTTAGGAAGGTCTGTAGAATACCAATATGCTCATAATTTTCCTAATCACTGGGTAAACCAACAGTACTTACCTGATAAAATTAAAAATGCTGATTATTTCCGTCCTGATGATATGGGAAGATATGAAAAAGCACTCCACAGTCGTAAAGAATGGATTGATGAACAAAAAAAGAGGAGCTGACAAATCTGTCAGTAAAATAGAGCACAATAAAATTTACTGACAGAAAGTGAAAAATATGGTAGAACAAATCACTCAACTTAAGTTGTCAACAATTGTAAAAAACCCTTACCAGCCTCGTCTTGTTTTTGATGAGGATAAATTAAAAGAATTGGCTAATTCTATCCAAGAAAATGGCGTTTTACAACCCATAATCGTTCGTAAATCAAAACTTGTTGGCTATGAGCTTTTAGCAGGTGAACGTCGGTTTCAAGCTTCAAAATTAGCTGGTTTAGAAACTATACCAGCAATTATTAGAAGCTATTCTGATGAAGAAATGATGACTCTCTCAATTTTAGAAAATTTGCAGAGAGAAAATCTCAATCCACTAGAAGAGTCCAAAAGCTTGGCACAACTGGCTGACAAATTGGGAATGACCCACGATCAAATCGCTAAGGCCCTTGGAAAATCAAGGTCTTATGTCTCTAATCTTATTCGTTTACTTGGTTTGCCTGACACAATTTTGAAGCATGTTGAAAATCGAGAGATTTCACCTGCTCACGCTAGAACACTTTTAGCTGAAAAAAATCCTAAAAAGCAATTAGAGCTCGTTGATAAAATAATTAAAGAGCAGCTCAATGTCAGAGCACTTGAAGCTATTATTTATGGTGAAGAAAAATTTACTGACAAATCTGTCAGTAAATTAAATATCAATCTTTTTACTGACGAAACTGAAAAAGAACTGATGAAAAAATTGGGAAATAGGGTCAAGATTCAAGCAAATAAAAAATATCAAGGGAATTTATCCATTCACTTTGATAATCTTGATGAACTGGAACATCTAATAAAATTACTAAAAAAATAAAAAAAATTTACTGACGGAATGCTTAAAAGTCCTCTGTCAGTAAATTTTTTCTTTATCCTCTTAAAGCTCGAAGCGCATAGAGAATTGAAACAACATCAATGATCTCTTGGAACAAAGCTCCAATCACAGCTGGAATCACTCCCAGAGCTGCAATAAACATCAAAATAATACAAATGATAATCCCAATCATGACCGCTTGTTTAGCAATTCTTAACGTATCGCGACTGATTTCAATAGATGTCGTCACTTTCCTAAGGTCATTTTGCAGTAGAACAATGTCGGCTGCTTCACTTGCAACTGTCCCTGAGCCCACACCAATCGAAATTCCAACATCTGCTGTGGCTAGAGCTGGAGCATCATTAACTCCATCGCCAACCATAATTACTGGTCTATTCGTCGCATTTTTAATAAATTTTAATTTTTCATCTGGCATCAAACCTGCATAAACATTGTCAATTCCAACAGTGCTCGCAATTTTATCAGCAACAAGTTGATTGTCACCCGTCAACATTGTAATCTTTTCAAGACCAATTTTTCTCATCTGAGCAATTGTTTCTTTAGCTTCTGGTCTTAAAGTATCAGAGAATGTGACCGCCCCAACATATTTACCTGCTTTACTCACATAAAATGCTGTTTCATAGTTGAGATTATCAGGTGCAAAAGCAAAAGAACTTCGCCCAATTTTAATTTCTTGACCTTCGATTTCTCCAATCACACCAAGTCCAGCAACCTCAGTTAAAGAGGTCAATTTTAATGGTTGAACCTTTTTATTTTCAGCATATTCAACAACAGCTTTTGCTAAAATATGACCACTTGATTTTTCAACCGTGTAAACCAACTGTAAAAGTTCTACTTCATCTACCGTTCCTATTGGTTTTAGACTGTCAACCTTAATTGTCCCCTCAGTAATTGTACCTGTTTTATCTAAAAATATTTCCCGAGCTTTTGCTAATTTTTCGATGACTGTTCCATTTTTGATTAAAGCTCCATTTTGACTAGAGCGACTCATTCCCGAAACAAACGCGATAGGAGCTGCCAGAATCAATGGACAAGGGCTTGCAACCACTAGAACTTCCGCAATTCGTACTGGGTCACCAGAAATAAAGTAAGCAACTGCTGCAATAAGATAGGCAATAATTGTAAAAGGAACAGCATAACGATCAGCCAGGCGTACAAATTGAGCTGGAGTTTTCTCCGTTTCTTTAACCAGTTCTACAATCTTTTGAAACTGTGATTCTGCCGCTATCACCGTAGTTTCAATCTGGATACTAGAATTCCCATTGATAGCTCCCGAAAGAACAGGATCACCTTTTACTAATTCATTCGGCTTGGTTTCACCCGTCAATGACGCTGTATCAAGTACCACTGCCTCAGAAATAAGTTTCCCGTCAATTGGAATAATTTCCATCGGTCTAACCAATAAATGACTCCCGACTTCCACATGGTCTATCGGTAAATCGACCACCTTATCTCCTTTTTGCACATGAGCAATATCAGGCGACTTATCTAATAAAGCAGCTAAAGCTCGGTGAGCTCGACCATTTGCATAGTCTTCTAAACTCTCACCTCCAACAAGCATGAGAATAATAATCAAAGAGGCCCAATATTCGCCCACTAGTAAAGTAGCAATAATGGCCGTGATGGCCAATAAGTCAACACCATAAGAGCCAGACCGTAAAGTTTTAATCATTTCAATCAGCATTGAGAAAGCCAAGACTCCCCCAGCAATTGTAACAATTAAGCGTGCCAAAAAAGGCTGATTAAAGCCAAAGTAAGCAATCAATGCCACGCCTGCAATGACAAAAACAAGAATCAGTTTTTTCCAGTTCTTCATTCATTTCTCCTTAAAAATTTAATTATCCTAGAACATTGCCCTGCTTTGTGAGGAGTTTTTACGACCTGATTGTCTTCTCCTTACGCCGCTTTGATTCTTTCGAAGCTGAGCTTAAATTTTTAAGTTATCCGTTAAGTTACTTCTATTTTATCAAATTTGCGCTAAAGGCCCTATCATTTTAGTTGTCAAAGATATTTGTCAGTACTTTTGCTTACTCAAATTTTACTGACAGAAAGGTTTGCAAAAATTTGTCAAGTAATTTTACTTTACAAAACTTGCATTTCTGAAAATTTATGCTATACTAATAAAGTACGTTTTTGCACTCTGCAAGAACGAGATAAAATTCTACGGAGGAAAAAAACAATGGCAGTACCTGCACGTCACACTTCATCAGCAAAGAAAAACCGTCGTCGTACACATTACAAATTGACAGCTCCAACTGTTACTTTTGACGAAACTACTGGTGACTACCGTCACTCACATCGCGTTTCACTTAAAGGCTACTACAAAGGCCGCAAAGTTCGCGACACTAAATAATTCGACAAAAGTTATAGAAAGGGACTATCATGCGCGTAAATATTACACTTGAACACAAAGAATCTGGTGAACGTCTGTACCTTACTCAAAAGAACAAACGCAACACTCCAGACAAATTGGAACTTAAAAAATACTCTAAAAAATTGCGTAAACACGTAATCTTTAAAGAAGTTAAATAAGGTTTCATTACATGTCAATAGACTTGTAAAACATTGATTTAGAGCGATTGTTGAAATTTTGAATTTCAGTATATTGCGTTATAAATCAACCCGATGACTACATTTTTGACTACATTCTTGAAAATAAAATCTTCGGGTAAAAATGATGATAACGCTCACTGAGCGTTATTTTTTAGTTATTGAAATGGAGCTTTATAATGACACCTATAATGAGTTTCTGGCCTAGCATTTATGACAAGATTAAAAATCAAATAAAACTAATTGAATATAGACGGACTTTCCCTAACGACTGTAAATATGCTTATATGTATATTACTAAACCCGTTAAAGCCATTGGTGGTATTGTTTATTTCGGAAAAAAACATGATTTAGACGACTGGAAAAAGCAATATTCAAATAATACCATTATCTCTGACCGCATTAATAGTTATATTCAGAGTTATCGTTACGGAATGGAAATAATTGGTTTTCAGAAAATCAATCCTATTACCCTTGATGAGTTACGAAAAAATGTTGAGGGTTTCACTGCACCACAATCATATCTTTTACTTGAAAACAATAAAAAGTTATCAGATTATGTGAAGAACAACACTGTTAAACTCGGTTCTTTTATTGAAAATGATTTATCAAATATTTTCCCCGAACATATATGCAAGAGGTATTAAACTATGCTAAGAGTATTTGAAGCATTCGCAGGCTACGGTAGTCAACGTCTAGCACTAATTAAAGCAAATATTCCACATGAAATTGTGGGAATTTCCGAAATTGAGGGAGATGTACTGTTATCTTATTCTGCAATTCATGAAAATTTACTTGAGGAACGTAATAAAAACATCAAGCTAACAGATGATGAAATGCGTGACTATCTCAAGAACATCAATATTCCTTTAGATTATAAAACTTTTGAAAATCGAGCAGATAAGCTTGGAGGTCAAAAGTTAAAAGATATGTATATCGCAAATAAACTCAATAAAAATTTTGGTGACATCCGCTCTATTGACCCAAAAAAATTACCTGATTTTGACTTTTTCACCTATTCATTTCCATGCCAAGATATTTCGGTTGCTGGATATCAAAATGGATTAGTAGCAGATTCTGGAACGAGGTCTTCTCTATTATGGGAATGCTGCAAAATTATTGAGCATAAAAAACCTAAATATTTAATGATGGAAAATGTTAAAAATTTAGTAGGTAAAAATCATAAAGTTAACTTCAATAAATTTTTATTATACTTAGAATCTCTAGGATATACTAACTATTGGGATATTCTCAATGCTAGGGACTTTGGTATCCCTCAAAATAGAGAACGAGTTTTTTGTATCAGTATTTTAAATCCTAATGAAGATTTTACTTTTCCCCAAAAGCAAAATTTAACCTTATCTATGAATGATTTATTAGAAGAAAATGTTTCCGAAAAATTTTATCTCAAAAATAACCAAGTTAGCGACGAACCCATTCTTCAAGATTATATATATTGTTTAGATTCAAATTATTGGAAGGGAACTTTTTTAAAAGATTTTTTATCTAAAAAACGACGACAATTAGTATCTGGAAAAGTTCGCCCTGATGGAAAATATCCTGCTAGAAGACTTACTCCACGTGAAACATGGCGCTTCATGGGAGTAGAGGACACTAATTTTGACAAAGCTAGTATTCTCGTAAGCAATACAAGCCTATATAAACAGTCTGGAAATAGCATTGTTGTTCCTGTATTGGAATCGCTATTTAAGGAACTATTCAAATCACAATAGCATTATGGAGGTAGCAAAATGAACCCAAATAAAGAAAGATTAATCGAAATTTTTAGAAGTAATGTAAAAGGAAGAATTCCTGATATTTCAGGAAGAAATATACGGCATGATGGGAGATGGGGGCACTGGTTAGAAGAACAATTTGGAATATCAGCCAACGCTGACAACCATGCGGATATTCTTGGCTATGAGTTAAAAAATGAAGCCACTTCTGGTAAAACTACTTTTGGAGATTGGTCTGCAAATGAATATATTTTTAAAACACCTCCTTATAACTCTCTCTTTTCAGGCTCTACTGCTTCTGAGAAGCAGAATGCTTTTTGTCGAATGTTCGGAAAGCCTAACGAAGCTAAAAATGGTCGTTTCTCATGGTCTGGTTCTCCTATTCCCAAAATTTGGCAATATAATTCTTTTGGTCAAATTATGGTAATTGAAGAAAATTTGGATATTGTCATTTATTATTCATTTAGTCAAGATTTACGATATAATAAGTTTGAAATTATACCACCCCAACTTCAACATGATGAAATCCAAATAGCACGTTGGTATGGAGTTGCAAACCCTCTGTTAAGTCGTAGAGGAAAAACTCTTAAAGATAAACTAGAAGATAAATTTAATGACCTAGGTTGGTTTACATGTACAACCGATTCAATAGGCGCATATGATAAAATTTGTTTTGGAAGACCAATCACATTTGAAAACTGGATTAATCTAGTAGATTCTGGCATTGTATATTTTGATAGTGGTATGTATGAAGGAAACAAGCGCCCCTATTCTCAGTGGAGAGCTGATAATAGCTACTGGAATAGCTTAATTACGGATTGCCACCAATAAGAAATATGAGCATCTAATAAAAAATTAAATTTTGGAACGATATTTATTCGTTCTTTTTTCTTTAATAAAAATAATCCTTGCAAATCATTGAATTTATTGCTATAATTAGTGTCAATCAGAGGACAAAAAGTCCTTATAAAAACACTTTATGAGAAAGAATTTATATGACTACTATATCAAGAAATACAGGAACAGAAATTTCTATAATGATTAAAGAAAAGCGACTACGCCTAAATATGACTCAAAAAGAGCTTGCAGATGCAGTGGGCATGTCAAAAAACGGAGATAGAACCATAAGAAGATGGGAAAATGGTGAAACTTGTCCATCACAGCTTGAAATATCTGCTATTTTAAGATTTCCAGAAATTGCACCATTTGAAAATAGAAAAACAGCTAAATATAAAATGATTGACCTATTTGCAGGTGTTGGAGGGACACGCTTAGGTTTTCATCAAACAGAAAAAGTAAAGTCTGTATTTTCATCTGAAATAGATAAATTTGCTATTAAAACTTATAAAGCGAATTTTGGAGACGAACCTCATGGAGATATAACAAAAATTGATGAGAAAGATATCCCAGACCATGATATTCTTGTCGGTGGATTTCCTTGTCAAGCATTTAGTCAAGCAGGAAAAAAATTAGGATTTGATGATACACGTGGAACTTTATTTTTTGAAATAGCAAGAATTATAAAAGAAAAACGCCCTAAAGCATTTCTACTCGAAAATGTAAAAAATTTAAAAACCCATGATAAAGGAAGAACTTTTAAAACAATATTAAATACTTTGGAAGAACTTGATTATGAAGTTCACACAGCGCTATTCAAAGCAAGAGATTTTGGTCTTCCACAAAATAGAGAACGGATTTATATTGTAGGTTTTGACAGAAAATCAATTAGCAACTATTCTGATTTTCAAATGCCTACACCTTTACAAGAAAAAACTCGTGTTGGAAATATTTTAGAATCCGTTGTTGATGATAAATATACAATATCAGATAAACTTTGGGATGGGCATCAAAGAAGAAAAACTGAAAATAAAAAAAATGGCAAAGGTTTTGGATATACCCTCTTTAATCAAGATAGTGAGTATACAAACACTTTATCAGCTCGTTATTATAAAGATGGTAGTGAAATACTAATTGAACAGAAAAATAAAAATCCTCGAAAAATTACTCCTAGGGAAGCTGCTCGATTACAAGGTTTTCCAGAAAATTTTATTATACCTGTTAGCGATACCCAAGCTTATAAAGAATTTGGAAACTCTGTTGCAGTTCCCACCATTCATGCTATTGCAGAGAAGATGTTGGAAGTTTTAGAGAAGTCAAAAAAATAACTAAAAAATCTCACGGATTAAATCTTATCCATGAGATTTTTTATATTCTCCAAATCTTCTTTTCTCTGTACTATTACGATATTAGACGCATTTTGAACAGAGGAATAGTTAATCTCCCTTATTTCCTCATCTGTTAAATTATATACTTTGCTATCAATTTGAATCATCTCACCATTCAATTTTATCTTTACTGCACCAATACAAAGCTTAGGGGAAACAGGTAACATATAGTCAGCATCACTAAATTTTTGAATAATAATTGGCTCATCTGATAGATATAATCTTTCTTCACCTGAAACTCTAAATATTCTAAGTCGGTAACCTTCCATTATGTGTTTTGTTAAAATTTCTAAACCGCTTCTTTTTTCATCTTTTAGAAAGTGTAATGCTAGTTCTAACTCCTGTCCTTGCAGAAGACCCTTAGAAAGTTCCACAGCCTTCATTTTACCAACTGTCATTTGTCGATAAATAATAGGCTTCATAAACTCAGGAAAATTAGAATTATAAAATAGTTCCTTAACTTTTGGACTTCTAATCAAAGTTATTATTAAGTGAAGAAGCAGCTTTGCTTCCATAGTAGCCCATTGAGTGTTCTTTTTTCCCTTAATCATACTGGTATAAGTTTTTTGAAAGTCATCTTTGCTCATAATATCTACAAAGTGCTTCATGCTTCTATCTACATAATCTTCAAAAATTTTATAGGAATCTTCTATTTCATTTCTATTGATATACTCTCCATACTCATTTTTTACTTCGTATAAATCTATTTCTTGTAAGATATCTTGTGTCAGCTTTTCAATTATTTCCATAGTGTTTAATTTTACAACAAGACATTTGCCCTTCTCCGTTTCAAAAGGACGGATAGAGAATTGCGGAACATAATGTTGTCTTTTTGTATACTGATTTTTTTCTTTCCAATCCATCTTGCACCTCTTTTTTAGTATGCTTTATCATTTTATTATCTCAATATCAAAATAAGATGGTAAATGCAAACCTGCGCTAAAGTCTTTATATTTATCTCCGTTCGCATATAAAACAGTCATATTTTCAAAATCATAAAGATACTTTGAAAGGTTATATTCATTAGGATTAGTACTATCAAGTGATAAGTCATAAACATCATCTCCAATTTTTCTATAGGTCGGTAGCTCAATTCCTTTTTTTAATAATTTTTCTGAATTTCTTTTTATTAAAGTGAATTTTTGGATTGCCGCGTGAGTAAAATTATGCCCTGTCATTCTTTCTTCTTCAAATTGGTCTAAAAATTCAATATCCATGAGGAACTCTGTAAATTCTCCACTTTGAAATAAATTATTTATATATCCATTTGTTAATTTTTTAATTGACTCATTAAAAATATGTTCTTCAAAAAAACAATAAAAATCACTTGAATATTTATTGAAAAATTCATTAAATGCGATTATAAATTTTCGATAAGAAACTTCTTTCCAGTCAATAGCTACAGCTGACAAATTACCCTTTTTTTCTAAATAATCATCTAAAAAAAATTCTGTTCTATTTGTGTCTCTTAAATCTAAGCCACCAAATTTATAGTTTTCTGCATTATCTGTTCTTCTCAAAAAATCACTCGCAAATTGAAAATTACCAAATAACGCTCTCAAAATTAAGGACGATTGTTCTACAAATCGTTTACTACCATCCATTAAGTTCTCATATAATTTTGCTGAATCTGAATTAAAGAAAAAAGGATCATAACTCTTTAGCTTTTCTGACAATACTTTCCTTTTCATGTCTCGAACATCTTTGTCAAAATCAGGGGCATCTATATTGAAATAAACAGAGTAAGCAATTTTATGATATTCTTTTTCGTAATCATCCAAAGAATCAAAATTGAGATAAGCTAATCTAAAAAAATCTGAATCTGATGCGTCCAAATCAAAAATAGGGTTTTGTTCCTTTGGTATATCTCTAGTGTCTGGAGTTTGAATTGAACCATTCATAAAAATATTTAATACAACAAGCTTTATCAAAAACATACGTTCATTTCGGTTACCAAATAAAAAATCAGATACGCCAATATTCATCTCTTGCGTAAAAAACTCTATAAAATTCTCAGTTAAAAAATGAGGATTTTTTCTTTTATCTCGTTTTCCGTTTTCTAAAGCCGAGAGCCTATATTTATCAATACTTATTTTAGTTTCGTATTCATCACAAAATTTCTCTTGCGTTAGTTCAAGAGATTCTCTAAATCTTTTTATTCTCATCCCAATTATTCTATCATTCATTTTTTCAAAATTCATTTTTTCCCCTTTTCTAACTGTTGGTAGATTTTTTATAAAAATAATACCATTTTTTACTAACGACATCAAGTCGTTTAATTGAGAAAATAAGATTATGCAAGGTAACTTGTAAATAAAAATAGTCCAAATATGATGCGCATCAAAATGGACGGATTGAAGCAAATAGTGAATTGACCTTAGTCATTTTCTCGCTATTCTGATTCTCCGTTGTTTTGATGTGCTTTTTTGTCAAACTCTGAGCTTGTTTCTTTCCGTCCTCGGACGAAAGGGAACAATTATGAGCAAAGTAGAAGACAAGCGTGATGAATTAATTGATAAAGCCGCAAAACGTGGCGATTGGGATGAAGTCCTTCGCCTGCTTGACCAGCCACTCGCAAACGCGGAACGTAAAGACAGAGCGTATGGACTTTTGAGTCTTAATTGGAACATTGGGACAGCCGATAACCTCCGAATTGAATTAGGAGATGAAATTTCTGATTCTAGTCTTAATCCATTAGAATCGTTGGTTCAAAGTGAATTACAAGAAGAACAAGCCAATCCATTTACTGCCATTCAAACTTTTGATGAAGTAGAACAACACATCCTTTTAGGTCGTTTGTTGGATAATAAGCCTTTTAGCAAGCTCTCAAAAGAGGTCAATATGAGTGATAAGACTGTCAAATCACACTTTCAAAAGGATCTAGAACTCCTTAAATCACTTCTTAAATAATTTTACTCAGCTAGGATTTCGAAAACCCTAGCTTTTTTCTCCTGAGTAATAGAGTAGTGAAAAATATGAATCTAATCTAACTCAGTCTAGCTCTCGACTTAAAATTGAGCGATTTCCTAGTAAAAAATTCATAAGAAAGGATTTACATCATGAAAGCAAAATTCCAGAAACGTACAGGAGGCTATACTCCTGAGTTGGCAAGCAACATCTTAGATGGCTCAAAACCTATTCATTCTTTGAGTGTTGAGCTTGAACCACAAATCAAATTTATAGATAAAAAACCAACTGATGAAATTTTAGGTTACAAAGCTTGGTTTACTCAGTCTGGTTTGCCACCATTTGAAGTTAAATTTGAAAATCAAATTAAGCTCCCTCCGTATTTGTCGGTCATTACGTTTGACGATATTCAAGCCTGTGAAGTTAGCTATAACATCTACTTTCGTGCCAACGATATTAAGGAAGTGAAATAATGACAGATAAACAACTCGAGCAGTACTTGTTACAGAGTCTGAACATGGCGCTTGGTTCACAAATTCAAGGCGAAACAAGTTACACGCAAAGTTTCGATTGTAAAGTCGGGGAAAATGGATTCTTATTCATTCCCCGCTTGCCTTCGGGCTATGTCATTGATAACGAACTTTATCAGAAAATCTTTCTGATTGCAAACGCTGCGTTGTATCCTCGTTATACGCTGTTGAAGCAAAATTCAGCTTATTTTGTCCCTTTTGAAACAGATGATATTCACACTCAGCGTGGACTTTATTTTCCTTGGAAAAAAGGGATTTCAAAACGTCTGGTCATCTCTGATTTAGAACAATTCGCAAATTCTAACCTTGGAACAAGTATTCCAATTATGGAAAATCTTGTCATTGACTATGAAAAGGTTACTTCTATCGCTATCGCTGGAAATAGCGGTTCTGGCAAATCCTACGCTTTGACCTACTTTCTATCTATGCTCAAACCGATTTCAGACCTTATTATCATTGACCCTAAATTTGACACTCCATCAAGATGGGCAAGGCTCAATGATATTAAAGTTATCCACCCTGAAAAAAATCGCTCCAAATCTGATTTTGTTTCTCAGATCAATGAAGCACTAAGTGGTTGTTTACAACTCATTTATCAACGGCAAGAAATTCTTTACGATAACCCCGAACATAAATTTAAACATTTGACCGTGGTTATTGATGAAGTTCTCGCTTTATCTGAGGGGACGAACAAAAATATAAAAGATTCTTTCTTTTCGTTGCTCTCTCAAATCGCCCTTCTTGGACGAGCCACGAGACTCCATCTTCTATTGGTTTCACAGCGGTTTGATTACAATTCAATCCCTGTTTCCGTCAGAGAACAGCTCAATGTTTTAGTGCAAATCGGCAATATTAACAGTAAAACGGTTCAATTTTTGTTTCCAGACCTCAACCCTGATGGAATCGTCATTCCTGTGGGTGTTGGAACGGGCTTAATCATGGTTATTGATAATGAACACCCCTACGCTGTTTTTCCGTTGCTCTGTCCGACTTACTATACGAAGAAAGGCATTCTATGAAAAAGACCTATTTCATTAAAATTTTTAACTTAGTTCTGAATCTTATATTTCTGACTCTTTTTGAAAGCTTTTTCAGCTTCGTTTTTAAATTGTTAGTATTTACTTTTGATAAGAATACTACGTTATCTAAAATTTCATTTTTTATTCAAATTGAAAAATGGACAGCTTTAATTTCAGATGATTTTAAATATCTTGCAATAGCTACTCTGATTTTAGTTCTCTTATTAATCGTAAAAGAAGCTATCTCTCGACTACTAAAAGATTCTCTCTTGAACTTCTTCAAATCCATTTTTCAAACGTTTAAGCTCCGCCATTTTCTAGTTCAAAATGAAAGTTCTGAAAAAACTGTTGAAAATCAAAAAGTTACTTCTTTCAATCCTATCTTCAAAAACTTTAACAAAGCCGTTCACAAATGTGTGATTGATGTTACGAATGAAAATATTATTGTCTTTATCAAAGTTCCGCACACGCAACAAGCGCAAAAGTTACTCAAAGATATGGAATCTCAAATCAAAGAAGAAATTGCAAGCCGAAATCCTGATTACTATTTCTCAGCTCCAAATCGAGTAAAAAATAAAATGTGGTTTATTGGCACAAAACGCTAAAATAGGTGGCGCTGCGGTTCACAAAGTGAAAACCGCAAGCGCCATTTTTCTTTTGGTGTAATGGGCTACTACGACCCCATTACACCAGTAATCAATAATCATATTTTCGAAAATAGAACAATAATCTCCTGAGTAATAGGAGGTGTTGAAATGACACAGAAAAAAGAACAACGCTCAAATAAATGGGCGTTCCTACTGTACAAAGAAAGTGCGCCAGAAGATTATCTAGCTATACTTGACGAACTTCATGTTCCCTACGTGCTTAGCCCTTGGCACGACAAAGATGTTAACCACTCAACTGGCGAATTTAAGAAAGCACACAAGCACGGCGCTTTATTCTTTGAGAGTTTGAAAAGCTACACACAGGTTTCAGATTTATTGACTGAAAAATTGAATACACCCGCCCATGTTGAGGTTGTGATGAGTCCAAAAGGGATGTATGATTACTTTATTCATGCAGAGAATCCAGAAAAGACTCTCTATAACATTGAAGATATTGAGTCAGGTTGCGGGTTTGAGTTGGATAAATTTCTAGCAGAAAATAATCCTGACTTGCTCGAACAAGTTTATGAAATCATGCGTGATTCAGAGTTGAAAGAATTTGCGGACTTTACAGATTTAATTGCGGAAAAGTACCCTGATTTATTACTCTATGTTTTTGAAAAGAGCTATTTCTTCAAGATTTATCTGGATTCTAAACGATACATCAAGACAGAACGCAAAGAGGACAAGGAGAAACAAAAGAATGAATGAATTAGATACACTGAAATTAAAAAAAATTGAAACTTTACTGACTGCTGTGTTAACCCTTATTCAACAAAAGTCAAATACTGAATCTCAACTTAGAATTATGACGCAGAAAGAGTTGTTAAAGCAATTAAACATTGCTCCAAACACTTTAAAAACATGGGAGCTTAAAGGTTTGAAACGTCTTGAACCTCCTATTGAAAATTGTAGAACTGTTTACTACAAAATTGATGACGTCATCGATTTTTTAACAAACTAACTAAGGTGTGCTAAAATAGTAGTATTCAAGGAGGAATACCGTTTTAACCACTTTCTTTTTACCCGAAACGAGAGTAGCATCAATGAAACAAGAAATAATTCAATACAAAGGCAAAAGCCTAATTAAATCCACGAAATCAGATGGTTCAATCAGTTATACCAAGCGGGGTGTATATATTGGTATAGATACCAAAACAGGTAAGAAAATCACAATTTCTATTACTGCAAGAACACTTAAAGAATTTGACCGAAAAATCCGAGATGCCAAACTCAGCTTTGAACAAAATGGAAATACTCGGAAAGAATATGTTCAGATTTATAATTTTTCAGACTTAGCGGAAGCATGGTTTATTAGCTATCATACCTTGATATCGTCTGAAAATACACTTAATCGTGTCCGTGGTTATGTTTATAACTACATTATTCCTCGCTGGGGAGATTATAAGCCAGAACAGATTGAATCCTCAGATGTCCAAATTTGGCTCAATTCAATGGCAAATAATGCAAGAGAAGCGATAGATTTTGAAAAAAGTGCAAAAAAAGGAAAAGCTCAGGACTTTGGAGCAGTATTTCACAAATTTAGTGACATATTTGACTATGGAATTACAAATTTTGGATTATCCAAAAACCCAACTTCAACAATAAAAGTTCCTCCTAAACCCAAAAAAGGAGATGAGCGTGTTAAAGTGTTATCTGATAAAGAATTAGCCAAGTGGCTTAAATTTGTGAATCAGCTCCCTAATAACCGTACAAATATGCGTTTTAAGCTCATCAATGATTGCCTATTACAAGGTGGCATGAGAATCAACGAATTGACTGCCCTAGAAATTTCAGATATCTTAGTTGAAACTTCTGAAATATCTATTTCCAAAACTTTAGTGTGGAAGAATAACAATAAGAAGTTAGGGATTAAAGGAAAAGTTATTTGTAAGAGAACGCCAAAATCAGATGCAGGAAATAGAAAAATCTCCATGACTCCAGAAATCATTGAGCGTTTGATCGAATGGAATAATTACATGAATGACTATTTCAAGAAGCACGGACTTCCAGAATCAAAGTTAATTTTCCCAACTATCTCCGGAGAGTTTATGTGTGATAGGAATGAGCGTACAACGCTCATTAAAAGACTTCGGGCTTCTGGGTTACCTGAATATGGTTTCCACATTTTCCGCCACACACACGCATCTATATTACTCAATCAAGGGGCAAATTGGAAAGAGATTCAAGTTCGTATGGGGCACAAATCTATCAGTACAACTATGGATTTATATTCCCATTTAGCACCAAAGAAAAAAGCCGAAGCAGTCGGGCTAATTCTTGAAAAATTAAATGAGTTATCAGCATGACTACATTTTTGACTACATTGAGCTTTTTAATAAAATGTAGTCATCACTCAAAGTCAGTCATAGCAACAAACTAGACGGTTACTCGTCAAAGATGTATAACTTTTAAAGAAGTTAAATAATAAAAATAGCCTTCGGGTTATTTTTTTATTTTTAAAGCAAATAAAAACCTACTGACCAATCATCAGTAAGTTTTTTTATTTATCTAGGTCGTAAAAGGCTGAATCGATTTCCTAAAGTACTGTAATCATCACCCGCTAAACGCCCAACTGGTTTGAGTTTATTTAGATTGACATGAAAGTTTTCCTCATCCAATAGTTCCTCTGCAAAAGAGAAATTGACAACTTCAAGAAGAACTAAATGCCCACTCTCTCCTAAAGGTAAATGATGATACAATTTAGTTTCTAAACGAACATTTGACTCCTTTAAACTTGGAACCTGAACTTTCTGAGAAGGGACAAGTTCAAGTGAAAATTCTTCCGCTTCACTAATATGCTCCGCTAATGGTGCTGCCGTTTGATTCATTAGCTCCACATTATCCTCATTCACAAGGTGAACCACTGCTTCTTTCGTCGTCAATAAATTATTCAAACTATCTTTATTTCCCGTAAACGAAATGGATAAAAGTGGTGGATTTGACGAAGCAACATTAAAAAAACTAAAGGGGGCCACATTAACTAGACCTTCGAGATTTTGACTGGTCACCCAAGCAATTGGGCGTGGAACAATACTGCCTGACAGAAGTTTATAGACTGTTTTTTCGTCGAGCTCATTTGCTTGATATGATTTCATCAGTTCTCCTTTATTGCACTGTTTCAGCCGGAGTTCCAGCTTTGTGCTCCAATACTTTTTCAACAGTCCATAGTTCATCTTTTGTGCGGTCACGATGAGCATCTGAAGTGTCCAATGGACGTAAACTTGCGGCTGTTCTCGCTTTTGTAGCTTCATCTCCTGGGAATAAATGAGGAGGTAAGCTCAAAGATAAACCTGATTCTTCCTTAGTTTGGTCAATCCAGAAACCAGAAGTAATTAAAGCTTCTTCATAAGAATCAACAGCTCCTAGACCTGATTTTGCCATGTCCAATGCCCCAATCCCTGGTGTGTAAGTCGCAATTTCAAAGAGAACTCCTGGCGCTACTCTGACATATTCACTTGAGAAGTAGAAACGGTCAACCAAACCAGAATGTGGCAAACGGAAAGCCTTAATGCGTTCAATCCAATAGTTTAAAGTTTCAGGATTTGCTGTTCCCAGAGCTAAATGATGAATCGTACCATAACCTTGATAAGCATAAGCTTCTTTTTCCCCAGCTTCTTGAAGAATTAAAGCTGCTCCATTTCCACCATTCGCCACTTCAAAAAGATGTAAATCAGCTTCTTGCCCAGCGTAACGGAAGCCAAAAACTGTTTCCAAAATGGTCCGAAGATTTTCGGCATTTTCAACTTTTACAAAAACAGGGCCAAGTCCAGTAATTCCATGTTCTTGCGGAACATTAGAAAGTTGCCAAGAACGTCCTTTTGAATCATCCCCACTATTATTTTGGTCAGAAATCAATTGATACAATTGACCATCAAAATCTTCAAACTCTAAGGTTTTTTGACCAAATTTACTAGAAATTTCGCCATGTTTAACGTGTGCATTGTCGAAACGACGAGTCCAATAATCTAAGGACGCATCTGTCGGTACACGAAATGAAGCACGTTCAATATTATTAACTCCATGATTTCCTTTAGGAATATCTTTGAAATCAAAGAAAGTCATATCAGCTCCATGCCCATCTTCTTCTGTGAAAAAGAGGTGATAAGTTTCATAGTCATCTTGATTGACTGTTAATTTTGCTAAACGCAGACCCAAGATATTTGTGAAAAAATCATAGATTTTTTGAGCACTTGAGGTGATTGCTGTTACGTGGTGAACACCACCAAGAGTAAGATTTTCAGGTATTTTTGTTTCAATTTTTGTTAATTCAGCCATTTGTTTTCTCCTATTTAGTTACTTTGCACTGAAATTTTTTCAATACAAAATTATTTTGTTTCTGTAAGCCATTCTTTAGCGGCTAAAACTTCCTCTTGCGTCAATTGATGACCAAGTGAACTTTCATATATTTCAAGCTGACAGCCTGAATCTTCCAAATCACCTTTTAAATCACCAAAGTTTTTCTGAGGAACAATCATATCATTTGACGCATAACTTAGAAAGACATGCTTGTCATCAAGTTGAACGGTCTGTTCAGAGTCTTCCAATTGCATCCCATGAAAGGCAATAATTTTATCAAAATTTATTTTTCCTCTAAGAAACATATTCAAAGCTACATTTGCACCATTTGAATAACCGATAGCTATCATTTTATGGACGTCAAGGTCATGTTTTTCAGCCAACAAACTGACCTCATCCGTCAACCAGTCTGTTTCTTCATCTAAAGATTCAAGATCAAAATTTTCTTTAGTAAATCCACCTAAGCCTCGGAGTTTAAAATAACGATTGACTCCTTGCTCATTAATACGTCCACGAATTGACAAAATAGGATGTGAAGGGGCAATCATTTCAGCAATTTCTACTAATTGATGCTCATCTCCACCCGTGCTATGTAATAACAAAAGAGGTGCCAAATCTTTACGACCTGCCTTAAAAACATAATCTGTCATCTTTCCTCCTCCATTCACTATCTCAGATTCTTATTTACTAAGTTTGAAATACAAATCAGCAACATTTCCACTAAATTCTTCAACTTGTCCAGAAATCACAACTTCAAGAACTTTCGCTGAATCATCAATTGCCGGAATTTCACGATTTTGTAGTGTTACGAATTCATCTACACTAGCAAATTCTTTAGTCATTGTACGTCCATCAAGGGTTTTAAAAGTAACTTTCATTGTTCAATCCAACTTTCTCATTTCTATGTTTACAATTGTAAACGAAAAGAATTTCATTGTCAAGGAATTTATTTTTAAAATACAAAAAAATCGGCAAATGCTTGCCGATTCTTGAAATCTATCTAATTTATTTGATGATTGTTACACTACAAGGTGCATGTTTAACCACGTAAACTGCTGTAGAACCAAGTAACATTCGGTCAAGAGCGCCTTTTCCTGAAGAGCCCATCACAATCATATCAATTTCATGTTCTTTAGCGAAATCGACAATTTCATTTTTGGCCGAACCATCAACTCGAATTTCTTCAAATTTCACTTCATTATTGATAATTGCCAAAGCTTTGTCTAAAACTTCTTTAGCTTCATTATCTGCACTTTCTTCAAGTACGGGAACTGCTGGAACTACTGGAATAGCTGGTGCAGGAACCACAGGAACTGGGTTACCAGCTGCATAAATACTGTTTTTATCCGTCGCATGTAAAACAAATAACTGTGAGTTATCTCTTTTTGCAAGGACAATAGCTTCTTTTAGCGCTTCTTCCGCCTGCTCAGAACCATCAACTGCGACTAGGATTTTTTTATAATTTTTACTCATTGTAACCGTCCTCCTCACTACAATTTTACGTTATTTCAGATAGTAAGTCCAATTAAACGCTGTACAATTTATTCTATAAACCATTTATAAAAAATGACATTCTTACTAAGAATGCTTCAAACTAGCATTATCACTCAATCATCAGGTCCTTATACTTAGAATTGATTTTTAGAAAAGGGATTCTAAAAATACAAAAATATTTTCTTTTTCATTTAAGTTTCATTTCAGCATTATAACGTATAATAGTTTCCATACTCCTAAATAAACTTTTTTCATAAATACTCCTAAAACTTCCGTTTACTCCGCGGAAGTTTTTTTAGCCTTTGATTTACTAAAGTGGTATAATTACTTTTAAAATCATGAACAAGATACAGACAAATTGAAAGGACTCTAAAGAGATGACACAAAAAATTGTTGCAATCACAGGTGCTTCAAACGGAATGGGATTTGAGGCGGCAGAACTTTTTGCCAAACGGGGTTGGAAAGTATACGCTGGTGCACGCCGTGTTGAAAAAATTCCACAATATGAAAACAACATCAAAGCACTAAAACTGGATGTTACTAGCTCTGAATCAAACCAAGCCTTTGTGAAACAAATTTTAGATGAGGCGGGTCATATTGACGTCCTCATCAATAATGCAGGTTATGGCGAATACGGGCCAGCCGAAGAAATCCCAATGGATAAAATTCGCAATCAGTTTGAAACCAACTTCTTTGGTGCCGTTGAATTAACTCAACTTGTCTTACCAACAATGAGAGCTCAAAATTATGGACGAATTGTTAATATTTCATCAATTGGTGGAGATGTCTATATGCCACTTGGTGCTTATTATCATGCCACAAAAGCCGCCCTTCAACAATGGTCTGACGTTTTGGACCTCGAAGTTGCCCAATTTGGTATCCGTTCAGTTTGTGTTCAACCTGGTGGAACTCAGTCAAGCTGGGGAAATATTGCCCTAGAAAATTCTAAAAAGAATATGAGTTCAAACTCTGCTTACCAACCTTTGGTAAATTCTGTTGCTTCAGGACTTGACCGTTTTATGAAAAATAGTGCTAAAGCTTCTGATTTAGCTGAAGTTTTTTATAAAGCTGCGACAGCGATTAAACCGAGCCTTCGCTACCTCCACTCTTTCAGTGATAAATTCATGGTAAATGTTGCTCGTAAACATCCAAAAATCTTTCGTAAAGCTCTTCTTATTACAATGCGTTACTTTGAAAAGCACAATCAATAAAAATACAACCTTGAGTTGTATTTTTTTATTTCTACTTTTAAAAGTTCTATCAGCTCCATTAAAAAATCGTATCGCTAGAATTTTCTGAATTTCTTATAATTATAATAAGTTTTATAGCTAAAGGAGAAAGCTATGGTTCAAGAATTGCTGACGAATAATCAACGAATGTGATTAACGACTATTTTTTATACTAACTAAAATTTTCAAAAATAGGAGAAAAAAACTATGACTAATCACAATTATAAATTCGACACTTTGCAAGTCCATGCAGGACAAGTCCCTGATCCTGTCACAGGTTCACGCGCCGTTCCGCTCTATCAAACAACTTCTTTCGTTTTTAACAATTCAGACCATGCCGAAGCTCGTTTTGCTTTACAAGATCCTGGAGCTATTTATTCACGTTTAGGAAATCCAACCAACGATGTTTTTGAAGCACGCATCGCAGCTCTTGAAGGTGGAAGTGCAGCCCTTGGTGTTGGTTCTGGCTCAGCAGCTATTACTTATGCCATCTTGAATATCGCTACAGTCGGTGATAATATTGTTTCCGCAAGTACCCTTTATGGTGGAACCTACCACCTTTTTTCTGGCACCTTACCAAAATATGGAATTACAACTAAATTTGTCAATCCAGATGACCCGAATAATTTTGAAGAGGCGATTGATGAAAAAACCAAAGCTATTTATTATGAAACTTTGGGCAATCCGGGAAATAATGTGATTGATTATGATGCCATTGGTCAAATTGCTAAAAAACATGGAATTCCCGTTATTGTTGATGCAACGTTTACTACCCCTGTGACCTTTAAACCATTTGAACATGGTGCTAATGTAATTGTTCATTCAGCAACGAAATTCATTGGTGGTCACGGTACTTCTATTGGTGGAGTCATCGTTGATGGCGGAAACTTTGATTGGGCAAATGGTAAATTTCCTGATTTTACACAAGCTGATGAAAGCTACAATGGGATTAAATTTGCCGAATTGGGTGAAATTGCTTTTGTGACTCGGATTAGAGCTATTTTATTACGTGATACAGGTGCGGCTTTATCACCTTTTCATTCTTGGCTTTTCTTACAGGGGCTAGAAACACTCTCACTCCGGGTAGAACGTCACATCTCCAATACTAAAAAGATTGTAGAATTTTTAGACAATCATCCTAAGGTGGAACTTGTTAACCATCCTCTGCTTGAAAGTAATTCCTATCACGCGCTCTATCAGAAATATTATCCAAAAGATGCTGGATCTATCTTTACCTTTGAACTCAAAGACAAAGATGAGAAAAAAGCACGTGATTTGATTGATCATCTTGAAATTTTCTCACTTCTAGCCAACGTTGGAGATACCAAATCATTGGCCATTCATCCTGCTTCGACCACTCACCAGCAGCTGAATGCCGAAGAACTTGCTAGTGCAGGAATTTCCAAAGGAACCATTCGATTATCGGTTGGTATTGAAGATGTAACTGACTTGATTGCCGATTTAGAACAAGCCTTAGAAAAAATATAAAAAAATGAGCGGTAACCAGCCGCTCATTTTTTTGTTTAGGAGTAAACTTTATGAAAAATTTTATTGGAATAAATACATTATAGTCAACCTGACTTAATTTTTACTAAAACTAGGCTAAAATGAAACTTGAATTCCTACTAATGTATAAAACATACAAAAAATTTTATCATTATATCTTCTAGCCTTGAATCTAAACTTAACAGTTTTCATTTGATGACAAAAGTTACAAAAAACTGTATAATCATGTTAAATATTTACTTTCAAGGAGAAACAATGCCATATACAGGTTATGGGAAAACTTTAGGTTAATCCGCAAACAAAAAGGATTGCCTTTATCCTATTTTCAAAGAGTAGGTATCGACAAAATTGGATTGAGTCGTTTTGAACGTGGATTAAGCATGATGGGATTTGAAAAAGTTGATGTGATGTTGCAAGAAATGAATGTCAGTTTAGCAGAATATGAACTTGTAATTAATCATTTCGTTCCTGATTTTCAAGAAGAATTTTTGCTTGAAATTGAGGAAGCAGACTTTGCCCAAGACGAAAAGAAACTAAAAGCACTCTACAAAGAGGCCAAAGAATCAGGCTTTGTTTATTTAGCTTTAGCTGTAAAATCACGATTTGAAAAACTTACATCGGCGGAGATAAACTTTGTCATTAAACTTTTAACAGAAGTAACTTCATGGGGATATTTCGAGCTTTCTATTGCTTATTTTGTATTAGATCATTTAGATACTCTCACAATCCAGTCGCTAATGAGTAGTTTTGAGCAAAAGAATCAAAATTATTTTGGAATTTATAAATATCGTCGACGGATTTTCCAAATTTTTTATCGAGCTTTAGTTATTCTGTCTTCACGTGGCGAAAAAAAGCTAAGTCAGCAGATTTTGAAGATGATAGAAAAGCCAAACCGAGCAGGAATTGACCTTTATCTTGAAGTTTTGCACAAAATGGCTATTGGATTTTATAATTATTCCTTTATTGATGAAAATGAAGGTTTAGCAGAGATCAGAAATGGGCTCGCTATTTTTGACTTATTGAGTCAAGAGAAATTAAAAGATTTCTATGGTAGGCGGAACAAACATTTTTTGAATAAAAACCTGTAATATTTCCGTAGTGATAACACTACGGCTTTTTTGTTATTGGACTTGACTTTTGGATTATAATAAAAGTATGAAAAAACAAAAGCGAGAACTTTACGATCTCAAGTTACCCCCTCTCTCTGTCTAGTGAAATTTTCTCCCAATTTCATTGGACTTTGCTAAATCTTTAGCTAGAAATCGGAGAAAACGTTATGAAGACGAAACAATATACACTCATACTTGCCACAGTGTCCACACTTTTATTGTTGACCGTTGCTGTAAGAGCAGATGAAGTATCTCCCGCCATTAATGTCACGTCTAGTGGAGATGTTAACCTAGTCATTCCAAGTGATGCAGATAAAGTTATCACTAGTAAAGATAATCAAGTGAAATATCAGGTCAATGATGGGGTTTCAATCGATAACGCAGTAGATGGAACTGATTTGACGGCTCCTATCATAGTCGATAGCCAGATTATTTCTGAAAATAGAAATAGCACTTCTGGAGTAACCACTATTTCTGCAGATTTAAGTCAAGCTAAAATTAAGAATTCAAGAAAAGTTAGTTTAAATTCTATTGGGATGAATAAGCTTTGGGAAACTGAGGTTTTTGCTGGCACAATTCCCCAAGTAACTACCCCAAAACCTGTATATGATGTTACTCTCGGTATAAAAGTTTCTTTAAAATTAAAATGGACCATTGTTCAAAAAGGTTCACAAGCAACAGCAACCTTAAATAATGTATCAGGAGGATATTCTGGAGATTCACAAATACTAGTAGATTCTTCCCACAAAACTTGGGTAAATGCTGGAGAACAGGATAGAGGAGGAAGCGTATATAGTCAAAAATTTTATCCTGGTTCTTCCAGAAGTTTTAGCTATAACTTGAGCTTAAAGACTATACCATATGCAGGTGGAACGGGTGGGTCTGCAAATTATTTAGCTCATTTAAAACGTGGGACAAAGAGTGCTTGGGATGTGAAAATTCAAGCATTTGCTTGGGGAGGAATTACTCATGATGACTGGTAACAAAAAAAGAAAGTTAGCCAAACTTTGGGAAATTTATCTTATTTTCATTTTATGGATTGCTGCAATGTTTCTACCTGCAACAATCAATCAATTAAAATTAAGTGCTAATTTTGATATAGCAAAGAGTCGTGAGAATTATTTTTACTATCTTTGCGTTCAAAAACCAGTAACTAGCGTAGTTTTATTTTTATTGCTTATTGGGATAGGTGTGTCTTGCCTACAAAAGTGGAAAATAAATACATTTCTCTCTTTTAGTTTTATGATACTCTACATTTATGACTTGTTTTTAGAAGTTATTTTAGGAAGAATATTTGTCGGTGTTTCATTAAAAACTGCATTATCCCCAGAAACATTTGTGGGACTTTGGCGAACGTTAGGATTGGGATTTTTTTTAACAAGTCTATTAGGTAGTCTATTTTCAATTCTACTGTTTATTTATGTTGTAAATATTTCTGTAGATGCCAAAGAAAGTTAGGAGAAAGATAAAACATGAATAAAAATTATTTTATAGGAGCCTTAATTTTTTTAGCCCTAACCTTATTAATTTGGGGAATAGGAATTCCCGCCACGCTTATCTTTAATCAGTTGGGATATTCTTCAAATGTTTTCATAACATTTATCGAATTTAATGGAATTGGTTTTGTGGCTTTAGCTATTTCAATTATTTTATTCATTAAAAATAGCGATAAATAAAAAAATGGGCGGTAACCAGCCGCTCATTTTTTTGTTTAGGAGTAAACTTTATGAAAAATTTTATTGGAATAAGTATATTATAGTCACCCTGACTTAAGTAATGCTAAAATTACGCTAAATTGAAACTAAACTTCATCTTTTTGTAAGAAAATGAATGAAAATCTTGTCAAGATTTATAAAAAAGTGGGCTTTATAAAGTCCAAGATTTATGATAAAATAAGGGCAGAATGCTTATTTTTGAGCACAAAAGTAGTCAAACTACTTTATCGAAAAATATTTGAGAATTATTCTCATCAATAAAAAAGGAAAATACATGCTTACAGTATCTGATATTTCATTACAATTCTCTGACCGCAAGCTTTTTGACGAAGTAAACATCAAGTTTACACCGGGAAACTGTTACGGTTTAATCGGTGCCAATGGTGCTGGTAAATCAACTTTCTTGAAAATCTTGGACGGTGAAATTCAACCAACAACAGGTCACATCTCAATGGGGCCAAACGAACGCATGTCTGTTCTTCGTCAAAATCATTACGATTACGAAGACCAAACACCACTTGATGTCGTGATGATGGGGAATGAAAAACTTTTTGCCATTAATCAAGAAAAAAATGCCATTTACATGAATCCTGATGCGACAGATGATGACTTCATGAAAGCTGCCGAACTTGAGGCAGAATTTGGCGAAATGGGTGGTTATGAAGCCGAAGCTGACGCTGCTCGTCTTTTGCAAAACCTTGGCATTAAAGCTGAACAACATACAGATTTGATGGCCAATTTAACTTCTGGCGAACACGTTAAAGTCCTTCTTGCTAAAGCACTTTTTGGTAAACCTGATGTTCTTCTTCTTGACGAACCAACCAATGGGCTTGATATTCAAGCAATAGCTTGGCTTGAAGAATTTTTGATTAATTTTGAAAATACCGTTATCGTTGTTTCCCATGACCGTCACTTCTTGAACAATGTTTGTACTTACATGGCAGACCTTGACTATGGTAAAATCAAACTTTACCCAGGGAACTATGATTTCTGGAAAGAGTCTTCTGAACTTGCTCTTCGCTTGCAAGGTGACCAAAACCGTAAAGCTGAAGAAAAAATTGCCGAGTTGAAAGAGTTTATCGCTCGTTTCTCTGCTAATGCGTCTAAATCAAAACAAGCGACATCACGTAAGAAAATGCTTGATAAAATTGAAGTTGAAGAATTCGTTCCTTCATCACGCAAATATCCATTTGTTGGTTTTGAACAAGAACGCGAAATCGGTAATGATTTACTTCGTGTAGAAAATCTTTCAGTTGCGATTGAAGGGGAAATGATTATCGAAAATATTTCATTCATCTTAAATCCTGGTGATAAGACCGTATTTATTGGTCAAAACGATATTCAACAAACAACGTTACTTCGTGCTTTAATGGATGATGTGGAAGATAATTGGACCGTAACTGGCGATATTAAATGGGGAGTTACATCTTCTCGTTCATATCTTCCAAAAGATAATACCAAAGATTTTGATACAAGTGACTCTATTCTTGACTGGTTGCGTCAATTTGTATTGACAAAAGAAGAAGATGATAATACTTATCTTCGCGGTTTCCTTGGACGTATGCTTTTCAAAGGTGAAGAATCTTTAAAAGCTGTCAATGTCCTCTCAGGGGGAGAAAAAGTTCGTGTCATGCTTTCTAAAATGATGCTTCAACGAGCTAATGTGCTTGTTCTTGATGACCCAACTAATCACTTGGATTTGGAATCTATTTCTGCACTTAATGATGGTTTGAAATCATTTAAAGGCTCAATCCTCTTTGCTTCACATGACCATGAATTCATTAATACTATTGCCAATCACATTGTTGTTCTTGGTAAATCTGGTGTCATTGACCGTATTGGTGAAACTTATGATGATTTCTTAGATAATGCAGAAGTACAAGAAAAAGTAAAAGCACTCTGGGCCGATTAAATTTATTATTATTTAGTTCGTTTACACTGTTGTGTAAACCAAGTTTACAGTTCTGTCAGTAAAATTTACTGACAGAATTCATTTTCATCCACTGTTAGCGCTAACAGTGGGCTGGAGGAGAAGTCATGAATCAAAATTTAAAACTTTTTGCGACAGATATGGACGGAACTTTTCTGCGCAATGACCATTCGTATAATCACAAAAAACTCGCTGAAGTAATTAAAAAAATTCAAGATAGAAATCTTCTTTTTGCTGCTTCTTCTGGACGTTCTTTACTTGGTTTGATTGAAGTTTTTTCAGAATATAAAGATCAAATGGCTTTTGTTGCTGAGAATGGTGGAGTTGTTGCTTATAAAGGAGAAATTCTCTTTGCAAAAGATTTGACTGTTGCTCAAACTCAAGAATTAATTGATGACTTGCAAGAGATGCCGTTTAGTCCCAAAAATGACTATTTAATTTCTGGGCTTAAAGGTGCTTATTATCCTGAAGGTATTTCTAAAGAATACCTTGCTCATGCAAAACTTTATTATCCTAACTGTCAACTTTACCATCGCTTAGATGACATTGATGACAAATTGCTCAAGGTTACAACCAACTTCCCCGAAGACCACGTGCGTGACTGTGAACAATGGATTACAGACAGACTCTCTTTCGTAAGGGCAACAACAACTGGTTTTACTAGTATTGACATCGTGCCAAATGGTATTTCTAAAGCTTCTGGCTTAGCTCATTTGTTAGCACATTTTAATTGGCTCCCTGAAAATTTAGCTGTTTTTGGTGACCAAATGAATGATTTGGAAATGTTTGAATACGCTGGTTCTTCTTTTGCTGTCAGTAACGCAGCGCCTGAAATTCTTGAACTAGCTGATAAAGTCATTCTTTCTAATGACGAAGATGCTGTACTGGTTGAGATTGAAAATATTTTAAATGAAGAATAATTTTATTCAATAGATTTCCTATTGTGAAAAAAAGTGACTATCTGGTCACTTTTTTTGTTATAATTTTAATGAGAGATTATTTGATTTGGAGAAAATAAAAATATGAAAATTGCAATTGATGCAATGGGAGGAGATTTTGCTCCCGAAAATATTGTCAAAGGTGTAAACTTGGCAAAGAAAGAACTTTCTGATGTTACCTTCCAACTCTACGGAGATGGGGCAAAAATTCGTCAATTTTTAGACGATGAAACAAATATTGAAATTGTTGAAACAACTGAAGTCATTGATTTTCATGATGATCCCGTTGCTGCCATTAAATCAAAAAAAGACAGCTCACTTGTCCGAGCTGTGACTGCTGTGAAAAAAGGAGAGGCTGATGCAGTCTTGTCTGCCGGCTCAACTGGTGCACTTTTAACCGCCGGATTACTTTTGGTTAAAAGAATTAAGCAAGTGTCACGTCCAGCCTTGATGTCAACCTTACCGACAGCTGATGGTCGCGGTTTTGATATGCTTGATTTGGGAGCAAATACTGAAAATACGGCCCACCACTTAGTTGATTTTGCCATTTTGGGTTCATATTACGCTGAAAATGTTCGCGGCATCAATAAACCACGTGTTGCTTTGATTTCTAATGGTGCCGAAGAATCTAAAGGTTCGCCAACTGTCAAAGAAGCGCATGAAATTTTGTCAGCTATGTCTGAAATCAACTTCATCGGAAATATTGAATCTCGTGATTTACTTTCAGGTGGGGCTGATGTTGTAGTAACCGATGGTTTCACGGGAAACGCCATTTTAAAAGCGATTGAAGGAACAGCAACTGTTCTCATGAAAGAAATAAAATCAGCCATCATGGCTGGTAGTGTCACCACTAAAATTGGTGGGGCTCTAATTAAAAAACCTTTGTCTGGACTTAAAGATTTGATGAGTACAGATGGAGCTGGTGGAGCTGCTTTTGTTGGTCTTAAAGCACCCGTTGTTAAAGCTCACGGAAATTCAAGTGAATTGGCGATTGCCTCTGCCTTGAAACAAATTCATAAAATGTTGGAATCAGATGTTTCTGGTAAATTAGTCGAACATTTTGAAAAAATGGACAAATAAAAAACTCGGGAAACCGAGTTTTTTTACTGACAGAATTGAGCTGTCAGTATTTTTTTATCTACCATTTATACTTCATACCGAAATAGTTAAAGATAATCATATCAACAACTAAAATTATCATCATAAAATTATAAGGAGACTCTTTTTTCAAAAAAATAGAATAAATAAACAAAATTACAAAGAGTGAAATAAAAATCCAAGCCCAAAAACTTTTTTCTGATAAAACTTTTCGGGTAATGGTTTTCTCGATTCATTTTTGTCCTTAATGAAAAAAACTAAAATTAGACCAATTATTAAAAAAATACTGCTCAACAACCAAAATGTATATTCTTTTTTTTCATATTTTTCTCCTTATTTTACTGACAGCTTTCTTCAGTAAAATAAAATTTCTAAAAATTACTTACAAACGTTTAACAGTATTGACATCTGCTCCTTTTGACTTTTCTTGGTGTTCTTTGAGCCATTTTTCACGTTCATCATCATCTAATTTGACGACAAAATAAATCATAACAAGTAATATCAAGATTCCTAAACCTAAAATTAGGACGGATAAAGTAAAGCTTGTCAGTAAAACCAATGAAAAGAGAACCGAACCAATTCCAATCAAAAGGAATTTTTTCTTAATGTTAGCAAGTCCAGTTGATAAATATTGAACAAAACTCATAAAGACAGTCAGGCCACTCAGAAAAACATAATTTCCACTCAAAAAGAGAGCTATTCCACAAACTGTCGTCAAAATAATTGCCCAAGTGGGGGTTCCAAAGCGATTATTTTTAGAAACAAACATAGGCACATCTTCATGAGCCTGAGCCAAACTGGCTAAAATTGTTGGTGTATTAAAAGTGGTCGCAACAATAACACCAAAAATTGAAAAACATATTCCGACAACAAAGAGCGGAATTCCAATGCTACCCACGATTTTACTAAAAGCTGTTGCCGCAGGCAAAAGTGTTTTAGTCAGTTCTGGCCCCAATGCCCCAATGGTAATGGTTTGAATAATCAGATAAACAGCTAAACAGGTTAACATGACAAGGGACATCATTTTTGGTAAATTTTTTGCTGGATTTTTCATTTTTTCAGCATTCACCGGTAGAAATGAAAAGCCGGTGAAGAAAAAGAACACAGTACCATAAGCTGACAGAAATCCTTTAAAGCCACCTAAATTTGCTGACGAAGCTGTCAGTAAATTTGGACTTGAAAAATTAAGACCACGTACCAACCATAGACAAGTAAAAATAAAAACAAGAACTAAGACAATTTTCACAAAAGAAGTCAGATTATCTAAACCAGCAATAATTGAACTCCCAAAATAGGAAATGATTCCTAAGGCTAAAATAATAATGATGCCAATTAACCGACTATTAAGATTTGGAAGAATCATTTTCATTGCTGTCAGTAAAGCCGAAACCTCTGTAGCTAGTGTCACTGTACCTAGCAACCATGTCACCATTCCCACAATAAAGCCTGGAAAACGCCCAAAAGTTTCTTTAGCATAAACAAAAGCTCCACCATTTTTTGAATAAATCTTACTCATGTTGGCATAAGCAAAAGCAATCACAAAAATCGATAAACCAGCACATAAAATAGCCAGTAAACTCCAAATTCCTGCATCTTCATAAATTTTGCCAGAAAGTAAGAAAATTCCTGAACCAATAATGGAATTCACACCCAACAAAAAAATGGCTGCCGGTGATAATAATTTATTTTCTTTCATTGAAACCTCACTTATTTTAGTTAAGTTAAGACTTTGTTAAAATTATTGTTAGTTAAATTATATCAGAAAGGCCTAATTTTTCGTCATTATTTCACCAGTTTATGCAAAAAAACTAAGCTATTCATCAATAACTTAGTTTTTCTTTTATTCTATAAAATAGACTAGCCTAAAGTCGCTTCAAGTTCAATATCGACTCCTGACAGAGCCTTAGATACTGGACAGCTTTCCTTTACTACTTTGGCAATTTCTTGAAAATCAGCTTCAGAAAGTTCTGGTACCACTGAACGATTAGTCAATTTAATTTTTGTAATCGCTGGACCATCTGCTGTTGCTTCAAAAGTAACATCTGCCGTTGTGTCAATAGAAGTTGCTACTAAGCCTTTTTGTCCTAAAACCATTGAGAATGCCATACTAAAACAAGCTGCATGTGCAGCTCCCAAAAGTTCTTCTGGTGTGGTAATATGAGCTTGACTTTCTGAACGTGCTTTGAAATTATAGGGAGTTTCTGTAAAAATTTGAGAACTTTCAGCAGAAATTGTGCCAAAACCATTTTCTAAAGTGTCCTCCCAATGTGCTGATGCAGTAGAGATATTTTTCATTTTTTTCCTCCTTAATAGAACTGTGCAATTGCTTTATGAATTGAATACTTAAGTTGTATTTGTAATTCTCTCTTGTAATTTGAGTATATCTTTTTGCAATTGTGAATTCAAGCAAATTGATTTTCTACTTTTTAAAGTTTGACAGTTCATTACAAAAAGTGTAAAATTTAAAACAACAAGAAAGTAACTTTGATTTTGAAATCTTTAGGAAGTTGGTGGTTGTGCAAACCAACGTTTTCAGCAAAGTGAATGGGCTTGTGATTAACTAATAAATTTGATTTAAAAAAATAAAGAATCACGGCCGCTTCCGTTACAGAGCAACTTGTTTTTTGACAAGTTCTAAGAAAATCATTTGATTTTAAATTTACGGTGGCACCGCGCTCAAAGCGCCCGTAGGACTTTTTATAGTTCTATGGGTGCTTTTTTTATTTTTTATTTAGTGTAAACCAGTTTACACTCTTCAATAATCAATCTAATCCAAACACACATAAGGAGAACAAAATGACAAAACCAACTATTTTAACTGGAGACCGTCCAACAGGAAAACTTCACATCGGCCACTATGTAGGCTCTTTGCAAAATCGTGTCAAAATGCAAAATGAAGATAAATACAATATGTTTGTCTTTTTAGCTGACCAACAAGCTTTAACTGACCATGCAAAAGAACCTGAACTCATTCGTCATTCTGTCGGTGATGTTGCCCTTGACTACTTAGCAGCAGGACTTGACCCTGAAAAATCAACCATTTTCATTCAAAGTCAAATTCCTGAACTGGCTGAACTTTCAATGTATTATATGAATTTAGTTTCACTTGCCCGCCTTGAACGCAATCCTACTGTAAAAACAGAGATTGCACAAAAAGCTTTTGGTGAATCAATCCCTGCCGGCTTTTTAGTGTATCCAGTTTCTCAAGCTGCTGATATTACTGCTTTTAAAGCCACTCATGTTCCAGTCGGAAATGATCAAAAACCAATGATTGAACAAACACGAGAAATTGTTCGCTCATTTAATAATGCTTATCACACAGATGTTTTAGTTGAACCAGAAGGAATTTACCCTGAAAATGAAGCTGCTGGTCGTTTGCCTGGACTTGACGGAAATGCCAAAATGTCTAAATCTCTTGGAAACGGAATTTTCCTTGCTGATGACATGGACACACTCAAGAAAAAAGTGATGTCAATGTATACTGACCCTGACCATATCAAAGTTGAAGATCCTGGTAAAATTGAAGGAAACATGGTATTCCATTATCTTGATGTTTTTGGTAAAGCTGAGGATGCAGAGCAAATTGCTGAAATGAAAGCCCAATATCAAGCGGGTGGTCTTGGTGATGTGAAAACAAAACGTTTCCTTCTTGATGTTCTTGACCGCGAACTTTCACCAATCCGTGAACGTCGTATTGAGTTTGCACAAAATATGGACTACGTTTACGATATGCTTAAAGCAGGCTCACTTAAGGCCCAAGCTGTAGCCAGTCAAACTCTTGATGAAGTCAAGTCTGCTATGGGAATCAACTATTTCAAATAATTCATTTTCAAATTTTACTTCCTTAGCCTTACTAATCTTGAGGATTTACCAGTTTACACTATTTGGTTTTAGTTGACACTGGTGTAAACTCAAGTCATTTATTTTGGAGATTTAACTTGATTGATTTAAAGAAAATTAAAAGATTTGCTCAAGAAATTCATGATAATAATAATAATGATGGACATGGCTTTGACCATATTGAACGGGTCGTTGCTCTTGCTCAAAAAATTTTACTGACAGAGCCGTCAGCAAATCAAGAACTTGTTCTAGCAACTTGTTATTTACATGATACTTATGATGAAAAATTAACAGATGATGTTCCTAAACAAAAAGCTAAAGTTGCGCAATTTTTAAATGAGCTTAAAATTGATAAAAAGCTCATTGATGAACTTTTTATGATTATTGACAACATGAGTTTTTCAAGTAATTTAATTGAGAGAAAAACACTCTCTTTGAATGGACAAATTGTGCAAGATGCTGACCGCCTTGATGCAATGGGAGCTTGGGGGATTGTAAGGACACTTGAATATGGTTGGGCAAAAAATCGAGTCTTTTACGACCCAAATCTGCCACCTTTAGATTACAATTCTAAAGAAGACTATCATAGTCAAAAAAATAACTCCACACTCAATCATTTTTATGAAAAATTATTTTTGTTAAAAGATTTTTTAAATACAACCGAAGGAAAAAGACTAGGCGAAAAGCGTGATAAAATAATGCACCTTTTTGTCAACCAAATCGAAGAAGAATACAAGGAAACTCATCTTTAATTTTTACTGACAGACCCTATCAGTGCTTATTTTATGGCCTTGTCAGTAAAAATCATTCCCAAATCGAAAGGAAGTGACTAATGTCCGGCTTCACAAAAATAGTTTATAAACTTCATAATTTTCTTGACAGAAATAAAATCAAAAACAATTTGAAATTCAAGCCAAGCCTCACTTCTAAAACATTGGTTTTTGCTCATCGTGGGTCTAAATCCAACTGTCCAGAAAATACATTGGCCGCTTTTCATGAAGCTGTTCGTGTCCATGCTGACGGAATTGAGCTTGATGTCCACTTATCACTCGATAATGAATTAATTGTTATTCACGATGAGAAAATTGACCGGACAACAAATGGTAAAGGTCTTGTCAAAAATATGAATGCTATAGATTTAAAGAAATTTGATGCTGGTTCTTGGTTCAATCCAAAATTTACTGACGAAAAAATTCCAACTTTGTCAGAGGTTTTAAAATTACTGACAGATCTATCATTTACTGGTTATTTAAATATCGAAATTAAAACTGACAAATTTGACTATCCCGGAATTGAAAAAAAACTCTCAGACTTAATGACAGAAACTAAATGGCCTTTTAGCTATATTTATAGTTCGTTTAATTTCGATTCATTAAAAAAAATACACACTTTTGATTCAAAGGCTGAAGTTAATTATCTGACGAAAAATCTTTTGACCCTAAAAAGTCATTATAAAGGCAGCTCAACAGATTTTATTTCAGGAATTCATCCCCGAAGAACCTACGCCTTCAAGCACCCACTTCTTCTCAAAAGTTCAAAAAGACCCCTTCGTCTTTGGACAGTTAATCAAGAAACAGAAATACGACAAGCTTTTCAACAACATGTAGCTGGAATCATCACCGATTTTCCGGAACGTGCCCTCGAAATTCGTCGAGAAATCCAAGACCAGTCAAAATAGACTGGTCTTTTTTTCATCTATCACAAATGATATCTATTTCACAATATTTTGAGGTGAAAATCACATAGTACAGTAATTGTAAGCGTAAAGCATTTCTCTTTACATTTTGTTTCACAAAGGGTATAATTAAATCGTGCGTGTTATTTTGTCAAACTTGTTTGACAAAATAAGCACAAGGATTTGGAAGGGATGCATAAACATGCAATTTATTAACTATCTAGGTCAAGACGCTTACACAAATATCGCGATGGACAGCTGGCTACTTTATCACCTAAAACCAACTGAGCCTGTTTTTGCTTTATGGCAAAATAAACGTGCAGTTATTGTGGGGCGCAACCAAAACACTTTTGCTGAAGTGAATCAAGACTACATTGACAGTCATGATGTTCAAGTTGTTCGTCGAGTATCTGGCGGTGGTGCAGTTTATCATGATGAAGGAAACATCTGTTTCACATTTTTTGTTCCTGTCGAAAATTCTGGCTCTGTCAACTTTAAAAAATTTGTTCAACCGATGTATGAAGCACTCCATGCTGTTGGAATCAAAGCTGAAATCACTGGACGTAATGACCTTGAAGTTGAGGGTAAAAAGATTTCGGGAAATGCCCAACGCTATGCTGGAGGTTATTTGATGCATCACGGAACCCTCCTTTGGGACACTGATGTTGAAGCAATGATTCGTTCTCTCAATGTTTCTGATGAAAAATTTGTCAGTAAAGCGGCTAAATCAGTTCGCGCTCGTGTGGGAAATATCAAAGATTTTGCCCCTGAGGACTTAACCTTAGATAGTTTTATTGACGCATTAAAATACTATCTCACAGACGAAGGAAAAGATGGTGAATTAGTTTTAACTGATGACCAACTTAGCTCAATCAAAAAAATACGAGATGAGCAATTTGCGACTTGGGATTGGAATTATGGCGAATCACCAAAATTCTCCTTCCAAAATCACGCTAAATTTACCGGCGGAGCCATTGATATTCAAGTCAATGTCGAAAATGGTAAAATCACTGAAATTAATTTCCAAGGAGATTTCTTAGGCGTTCGAGATTGGCGAGATATCAAAGAGCAATTTATTGGTCTAGAATTTGAACCTTCAGCAATTCTTGAAGTCCTTGAAACAAATAAAGAAGGACAATATTTTGGAACAATTCAAAATACTGAACTTTCTGAAATGTTCAAAGCTGACTACCGAACAGATTAAGTTATTTCACAAGCATAACCTTAGGAAATTTCTCCAAAAAATGATAAATTTCTAATTATAGACACATAAAATAGAAAGGGAATCTATTATGTCAAATTCAGAACAAATCTTAGATTTCAAAGCGCAGCTAGAACTGCAAGACACTACATTTCCAATGCTTCAAATTCTTAACGAAGAAGGAAAAATTGTTGACGAAGATGGTCTTAAACGTGCAGGACTTTCTGATGAAAAACTCGTTGAACTCTTTAAAAGTATGCTTTTTGCACGTCAAGTTGACATTCGTTCAATGAAATTAGCTAAACAAGGACGTATGGGATTCTTTGGACCTCACGCTGGTCAAGAAGCTTCTCAAATGGCCTCATCATTCGCTTTCACTGACGAAGACTGGCTCTTCCCAGGTTACCGTGACTTGCCACAAATTTACGCAAAAGGTTGGCCAATTTGGAAAGGTCTTCTTTGGTCTCGTGGACATCAACTTGGTAATGAGTACACTACCGATGATGGTAAACCTGTAAACTCATGGTTCCCACAAATTATCATTGGTGCTCAATACGTTGAAGCTGCTGGTGTAGCACTCGGACTCAAAAAACGTAAAAAAGATGCTGTAGCTTTCGTTTACACTGGTGATGGTGGTTCTTCACAAGGTGATACTTATGAAGGAATTAACTTTGCTGGAGCTTATAAAGCCCCACTTGTTGCCTTTATCCAAAATAACGGCTATGCAATTTCGACGCCTCGTAGTCTCCAAAGTGCTGCTCCTCATTTAGCTGCTAAAGGTTGGGCCGCAGGTGCTCCTTCTATCGTAGTTGATGGAATGGACGCGATTGCCATGTATCTTGCTTCTAAAGAAGCTCGTGCTTGGGCAGTAGCTGGAAATGGTCCAGTTGTTATTGAAGCAATTACAAACCGTTTAGAACCACACTCAACAGCTGGTGATGACCCACTTCGCTATCGTACTAAAGAAGACATTGAAGCTTGGTGGAAAAAAGAACCCCTCGTTCGTATGCGTAATTTCCTGACTGAAAAAGGACTTTGGGATACAGAGAAAGAGGAAGCTTATATTGCTGAACTTGATGCAGGTATTGATGCCGACATTAAGAAAGCCAATAATGTTGAAAAACAAAAAATTTCTAGCTTCATTAAAAATACACTTGAAGTGCCAAGCCAAGCAATGGCAGAACAAATTGCAAAATTTGAAAGCGAGGGCAAATAAGAATGGCAGTAAAAACTTATATTGCAGCAATTACAGAAGCGCTTGATTTGGCGCTTGAAAAAGATAAAGATGCACTCATTTTTGGTGAAGACGTTGGACAAAATGGTGGGGTTTTCCGTGCTACTGATGGTCTGCAAGCAAAATATGGAGAAGAACGTGTTTTCAATACTCCACTTGCTGAATCAGGAATTGGTGGAATGGCAATTGGTCTTGCAACACAAGGTTTCCACCCAATTATGGAAATCCAGTTCGGAACCTTTATCTTTGAAGTTTTCGACTCAATTGCTGGACAAATGAGCCGGACACGTTACCGTTTTAATAACACACGTTCAAATAATATTGTCGTGCGTACGCCTTATGGAATCGGAACTAAAACGCCTGAAATGCACGCGGATTCAATTGAAGGGCTATTTTCACAAATCCCCGGAATTCGTGTTGTAATGCCTTCAAATCCAGCTGATGCTAAAGGATTATTGCTGGCTTCAATTGAAAATAATGACCCTGTTATTTTCCTTGAAAACCTTCACCTTTATCGCTCACTTAAAGGTGAAGTTCCTGAAGGTTACTATACTACACCACTTGATACTGCTGCAGTCGCTAAAGAAGGCTCTGATGTTTCAATCATTACTTATGGTGGAACAGTTCCACTTGCTCTTAAAGCTGCTGAACAACTCGAAAAAGATGGAATTAAAGCTGAAGTCCTTGACCTCAGAACAGTTGCTCCTCTTGATATTGCGTCAATTGGTAAAACAGTTGAAAAAACTGGGCGTGTGGTCGTTGTTCAAGAAGCTCAACGTACAGCCGGTATCGCAGCGAATGTCATGGCCGAAATTTCAGAACGTTTTGTTTTGAACCTTAAAGCGCCAATTGGACGTGTTAGTGGTCCTGACTCAATTTTCCCATTTGCACAAGCAGAAAATGACTGGGCGGTTAAAGCTGAAGATATTGTGAATAAAGTTAAAGAGGTGGTTGACTATGACTGAGATTTTTAAAATGCCTGATATTGGCGAAGGAATGCACGAAGGAGACATTGCCAACTGGTTAGTTAAAGTTGGAGATGTTGTTAAAGAAGATGACCCAATTGCTGAAGTACAAAATGATAAACTTATGCAAGAAATTCTCTCTCCTTATTCTGGTACCGTAACAAAACTTTTCGTTGAAGCTGGAACAACTGTAGAAGTTGATTCTCCTTTGGTTGAGTTTGATGGTGACGGTTCAGGCTCTTCTGCAGATGCTCCTGCTGCTCAAGAAACAGCTAGTTCTGAGACTGCTACAACTGATGCACCTTCTGGAGAAGCTCAAATCTTCACGATGCCTGATATTGGTGAAGGAATGCATGAAGGAGATATCGCCAACTGGTTAGTTAAAGTTGGAGATGAAATTAAAGAAGATGATCCTGTTGCAGAGGTTCAAAATGATAAACTCATGCAAGAAATTCTTTCTCCATATTCTGGAAAAGTCACTAAACTTTTCGTTGAAGCTGGAACAACTGTAGAAGTTGGGGCTCCTTTGATTGAGTACAATGGAAATGGGGCTGCTCCAGCAGCTGCTAGTCCTGCTCCAGTCGCAGAAGCACCTAAAGCAGCTACTCCTGCTACTAGTCCTGCAAATGCTCCATTGACTAAAACAACTTCTACTGGTCACATTCTTGCGATGCCTTCTGTTCGTCATTATGCACGCAAGGCTGGTATTGATTTAAGTCAAGTTCCTGCAACTGGTCGTCACGGTCACACAACGTTGGCCGATGTTAAAGCTTTTGAATCTGGCAGTGTCGCTCCTATCGTTCAAACAGCACCAGAAGCCGCTCCAGCACCTAAGGCTGATAAACCAGCTGCTCCTGTTGCTGAAAAAGCGCCAAGCGTTAAAGCAGGAGCTGGTGATCGACGTGAAGCAATGAATCCAACTCGTAAAGTTGTTTCTAAAGTTATGACTGCTCAACATACACACATTCCACCAGTAACAAACTTTGACCAAGTTGAAGTTTCTAAACTCGTGAAACATCGTGCTGTCTTTAAAGAAATTGCTGCAAAACAAGATATTAAATTAACCTATCTTGCTTATGTTGCTAAAGCTTTGGCTACTACTGCTCATAAATTCCCAGATATCAATGCTTCTGTTGACTATGAAAAACAAGAAATTGTTTATCATGAACATGTCAACCTTGGAATCGCTGTAAATGCTCCAACTGGTTTGTACGTTCCAGTGATTCATGAAGCTGAGACTAAATCAATTCTTGAGATTGCTAAAGAAATCGCTGAATTAGCCACTGCTACACGAGAAGGAACACTTAAACCTCAACAAATGCAAGGTTCAACAATTACAATTTCAAATATTGGATCTGCTCGTGGTTCTTGGTTTACACCAATCATTAATGGTTCTGATGTCGTAATTTTAGGACTGGGTTCAATCGTTAAAGAACCAATTGTTAATGGTGAAGGCGAAATCGTTGTGGGACAAAACATGAAATTGTCTATGACTTATGACCACCGTTTGATTGATGGGATGTTGGGTCAAACATCACTTAACTACTTGAAATCTCTATTGGCTGACCCTGAGTTCATGCTTATGGAAATCTAATAGGCTGTAATAAATGGTGCTAAAGCATCTATTAATTACAGGCGAGTCTCCTAGAGGATACTCGCTAATTGTCTTATTAGTAAAGGAACGAAAAAATATTGTTTTCGTTTCTTTCTGTCATAGATTTAAAAAACTAGTTTACAGTATTGTAAATTCAAGTTGACACTAATGTTTACAAGAAAGAGGATATATTATGGTTGTTGGTGCACAAGCAACAGAAGTTGATTTGGTTGTTATTGGTTCAGGCCCTGGTGGTTATGTTGCAGCCATCCGTGCGGCTGAACTTGGTAAAAAAGTTACAATTATTGAAAAAGATAATGTTGGTGGGGTTTGTTTAAATATTGGTTGTATCCCATCAAAAGCATTGATTAATATTGGTCATCATTACCAAGAATCTTTGGAGGAAGAAAAAGGAGAAAATCCTTTTGGTCTTTCTGTCGGAAATGTTAAATTAAACTGGGAATCTGCCCAAAAATGGAAACAAGATAAAGTTGTCAACCAGTTGACAGGTGGCGTTAAAATGCTACTTAAAAAACACAAAATTGACGTGATTCAAGGAACTGCAGAATTTATTGATAACAATACAATAAATGTTGAACAAGAAGATGGGTTCCAACTTTTGCAATTTAATGATGTGATTATCTCAACTGGTTCACGTCCTATCGAAATTCCTTCTTTCCCATTTGGTGGTCGCATTATTGACTCTACTGGTGCTTTGTCACTTCCAGAAGTTCCTAAACATTTGATTATTGTTGGGGGAGGAGTTATTGGTTCTGAGCTTGGTGGAGCTTACCGTATGCTCGGTTCTAAGATTACAATTGTTGAAGGTTTGGACCACATTTTAAACGGGTTTGATAAAGAAATGTCTGATATCATTGCTAATCGCGTTAAATCTGCTGGTTCTGAAATCTTTACTTCAGCAATGGCTAAATCAGCTACTCAAACTGATAAAGATGTAACTTTGACTTTTGAGGTTGATGGAAAAGAACAAACAGTGACTGGTGATTACTTACTCGTTTCTGTTGGACGTCGTCCAAATACTGATTTAATCGGCTTGAACAACACTGATGTTAAATTGACTGACCGTGGTTTGATTGAAGTTGACGATTCTTATGCAACTAATGTTCCTCACATTTATGCAATCGGTGATGTGGTTCCTGGTCCAATGCTCGCTCACAAAGCTTCTTTCCAAGCTAAAGTTGCTGCTGCTGCGATTGCTGGAGCTGAGGACGACGTGGACTTACACGTTGCTTTGCCTGCTGTAGCTTATACAACAACTGAATTGGCAACAGTTGGAGAAACGCCTGAATCAGTTAAAGACCGTAAAGATGTTAAAATTTCTAAGTTCCCATTTGCTGCAAATGGCCGTGCCATTTCAATGAATGATACCACTGGTTTCTTACGTTTGATTACTGAAACTAAAGAAGGGGCCTTAATCGGTGCTCAAATCGTTGGCCCTGGTGCATCTGACTTGATTTCTGGTTTGTCACTAGCGATTGAAAATGGATTGACTTCTAAAGACATTTCATTGACTATCCAACCTCACCCAACACTTGGTGAAGCGATTATGGATACAGCTGAATTGGCTGATGGCTTACCAATTCACGTTTAATAAAATTAAAAATCACTGACAGATTTGTCAGTGATTTTTTCTATGGATAAATTTACTAACGGAAAATCTGTCAGTAAATTTTTGTGAGTGTGATATCAGATTTACCAAGTTCAAAACGTGAAACTTGTTGCTTTGAAGTAATAAGATTTGGTGAATTCTCATAATCTCCTGCAACTTTGGCTAATGACAAATTTTTCATTTCGCGAATTTCACGAAAAACTCTTCCCCATGATTTTGAGTCCATAAATTTTCCTTATTTTTTCCTGACAGAAATATTTAGAGGTTTCTGTCAGTAATTTTAAGTTTTCCACTGTGGATAAATTTACTGACAGAACTTCTGGCGACTTATCCACAGATTTATTTCATAATATCTGCCCACCCAGACATTCCATCCAAGAATTTTTTGGATTTGAGATGAATTCCGACATATTCATCATAAAGCCCATCAATAAATTGACGAATTTTTAGTTTCATATCTGCTTTTATCGAGATTTTTTTGAGTTCATCTAAAGATATTTCTTGAAAAAGATTGACCAAATAAATCACATTTGGGTCAAGATGACTCCGTCGTAAATCTTCATCAAAATGTTGGGGACAAAGGCAGCCACTAAATTTATAAGAAAAATCAAAGGGGCCAACGGTTTTATGACAAAATGCACATTCTGAGAAGTTCAATGAAACCCCAAAACGATGAAGAACTTGTAATTCAAAAATGTTAGTCACGACTTCCATATCAAATCCTTGATCTAAAAGCTCTAAACTTCGCTTTAGAAATCCATAAAGCCCTGGGTCGTATTGATTATCAGAAATGGCCGCATCAGCCAAACTTATGATATAAGAAGCATGAGCATTGATGAAAATATCTGAACTAATATTTTTATAAACGACCACTTCACTGACATCCTCGATAAAAGAAAATCCCCCGTCATTAATCGTTGCCGTCAATTTTCCATCAGTAAAAGCTTGTAAGGAACTAGCATAAGGGGATTTTCCAAAATTTTTGACAAAAAACATCCGTTTACCAAAAGACTCTGTAAAAATCTTGACCAATTTATCTTTTTCTTTGTAATTACGACTGTAAAGCACTAGACCATGAGTTTCGGCATCACGCATGATTTTCTCCTTTCGATATTTTATTTCATTATATCAAAAAAATCACTGACAACTCTTCTAACTGTTATCAATGATTTTTAATTTTACTGACCGATTCCTCAGCCACGTTTTTTAGTCACATAATCCGTCAATCTTACCATTGCTTGCTCAATCATATCCATTGAAGCCGCATAAGATAAGCGGACAAATCCTTCACCGTACTGACCAAAAGCGATACCAGGAATAATGGCAACTGCATTTTCTTTTGCAAAATCCACAGCAAATTTGAATGAATCTTGTTCTAAATCAGCTGGAATTTTTGCAAAAATGTAGAAAGCTCCATCTGGTTCAATAATTTTGAAACCAAGGTCTGACATCTTTTCAATAATATAATCACGACGTTTAAGATATTCTTTTTTCATCGGAAGAGCATCATCAGCGCCATTTTTCAAAGCTTCAATCGCTGCAAACTGTGACTGAGTTGAAGCCGAAGTCACCAAATATTGGTGAGTCTTAATAATCTGTGCCACTAATTCACGCGCCGCAAAGATTAATCCAATCCGCCAACCAGTCATCGCATGCGATTTTGATAAACCATTAAGAACGATTGTTTGCTCAGGTGCATATTCAGCAATTGATACATGCGGTTGGTCTCTATAATTTAGTTCAGAATAAACTTCATCAGCAATCACAAATACTTCATGCTTTTTCAAAACTTCAGCTAAAGCCTTAATTTGCTCCCGATTATAAGTTACCCCTGTAGGATTTGCTGGATAATTCAAAATAACAGCCTTAACTTTTCCCTCACGCTCGACAATCGCTTGTTCAAGCATCTCAGGCGTGAGAACAAAATCATTAGCTCTTGTATCAATTTCAACCAAATAACCGCCAGCAAGCGTAATTAACGGCTCATAACCAGGATATGCAGGCGCGGGAATCAAAACTTCATCACCAGCAACTAAAATTGATAACAAAACACTAGAAATGGCTTCCGTTACTCCAACAGTAACTAAAATTTCATCTTCTGCTGCATAAAATAAACCATATTTTTTATTCATAAATTCACTAGCTGCCTGACGTAGTTCTAGTAAACCAGCCATTCCAGTATAATGACTTTGATTATTTTCAATCGCCGTAATCCCTGCTTGTTTAACATGCTCAGGCGTATAAAAATCAGGTTCTCCCAAAGTCAACTTTATAATATCAGGAATAGATGAAACCTGTTGGTCAAACTGACGAATCAATGAAATTTCAATTTTATCTAAATTAGGGTTAAATTTTTTTAATAAATCCATAAAACATCCTCTACTTACCATCCTGTTCTACTGACAGAAATCTTTTGACAATATTATACACTATTTTCAGACTATTTACTTTAATGACAGATTTCTGTCAGTAAAAAAAAGCACTCTAAACTTTTAAAAATTTAGAGTGCTTTTACTATTTATGGCTCGGCAGGGGCTCGAACCCTGGACCCATAGATTAAGAGTCTACTGCTCTACCAACTGAGCTACCGGGCCAACTTATAAAAAAGTTGAATATTTTGTGACCACTTCTAGAATTTCAAAATTCTGTGGTAGTAATGATAAATTGCTTCGCAATTTTTCTATCCGCAACCTTGAAGCAGTGCTTCAAGCCAACTGAGCTACCGGGCCAACTTACTAGCTTATTATACCGATTTATAGACCAAAATGCAAGAATTTTTATTATTTAAGTCTTAAATATAGAGTTACTAACAAAGAGTTTTAAACAAAATTATTACTTAGTTAAAGGCTTCTGAGTATTGAATTACTCCTGATTTTCCTTCTAAGCCTCCGTCAGTTAATTCTTTAATCATAAAGTTCTCATCAGGAACTTCAAAAGGTGCTTTGATTTGATATTGACTTGCTGGTACATAACCAAACTTAGGATAATAAGTTTCATGTCCTAAAATACTAATAAACGGATAATCCAAAATTTTTGCTCTTTTTTCAAGTTCCAATAATATTGCTGCCCCAATTCCTTTACCTTGGTAAGTAGTTAAAACATCAAGGGGAGCTAAGACCAAACCTTTGAATTTTTGTGAGTCACCTACTATCTCTACCTCACTCAAAAGACCGTGACCAACAATTTTACCATCTTCAAAAGCAACAATTTCCAAGTCTTTGATATAACCTTCTTCATTACGAATTTTATCAACAAGTTCAGCCTCATTACCATAACCATGTTCTGACTGACCAAAAGATTCACGAATAAGTTCAGCAACTTCTTTATAGTCTTCTAAATTTATTGTTTTAATTATCATTATCTTCCTCTCCTAATAAAATCTCTATCATCATTTTAGCAGTTATTCTTCTATTTTTCATTAGATATTAGTAATAAATTTATTTTCTAGTTTTTTAATTACAAGAAATTTATCTAATCTTGATTTCATTTCGATTCCGATAATTATTTGATATGATTACTCATCTCTGTTATCATAGAATATTGTGATAAAAAATTAAAGGAATTATTATGATTAAACAATTTTTAGGTATTATTAACTCAGAATTCAAAGACTACAACCGACGAAAATTCTTACAAGATTTGATGGCAGGAATTACTGTAGCCGCCGTTGCCCTCCCTCTAGCCCTTGCCTTCGGTGTATCAAGTGGTACAACAGCCGCAGCCGGACTTATAACAGCCATTGTTGCAGGTATAATTATTAGCTCACTTTCTGGAGCTTTCTATCAAATTTCTGGTCCAACAGGAGCAATGGCGGCTATTTTAATTTCACTCATTGGTAAATACGGAATGAATGGAATATTTATTGCTACTTTTATGGCAGGAATCTTTCTATTACTCGCTGGTATTTTCCGTTTAGGAAATTTAATTTCACTTATTCCCTCACCAGTAATAACAGGTTTTACTTCTGGTATTGCCATCATCATCGCCAGCGGACAAATTAAAAACTTTTTCGGAATAGAACATTTTACAGGTTCTTTTTTTGATTTAATGAAATTTATCTCTGGCTTACACATTGATTATCCTTCAACAATTATTGGACTTCTAACAATTTTATTAATGATTTTCTATCCTAAATCATGGGGTAAAACATTCCCAGCTTCATTGTTGGCTATCTTGCTGTCAACTTTAGCAGTCCTTGTCCTAAAACTAGATATTCCTTTAGTAGGAAAAATTCCAACCACCCTTATTCCCCAAGCTCATCTACGTTTGACTGAATTGAATCTTCAAGACATGAAAACTCTCCTTATCCCAGCCATAAGCATTACCGTACTTGGAATGACCGAAAGTCTCCTTTGTGGTGCCTCAGCAGGCCGTGCAACCAATCACCCAATGGACAATAACCAAGAACTTGTTGCTCAAGGAATCGGAAATATTTTCATTCCCTTTTTCGGAGGAATTCCAGCAACAGCCGCAATTGCTCGAACAAGTGTAGCTATAAAAGCAGGTGCTCAAACTCGCTTAACTGGTATTATTCACGCCCTTATTCTTCTTCTCTCAATGTTTCTATTTGCACCATTTATGACTCATATTCCACTAAGTGCCCTTGCTGGTGTTCTTATCATGACCGCCGTAAGAATGAACGAGTGGGAAGCCATTCGTTTCTTATTCAAAAATAAATTAAAAAGTGGAATCATCGAATTTTTTGTAACGATGATTATCACTGTTATTTTCGATTTAAGTACTGCAATATTAGCAGGAATCATTGTTGGTTTCTTACTCTTTATCGTAAAAATTTCCCAAATTGAGATTAATAGTTCACAAATTGAACCCGAACGAATCAGTCAAAATCATCACGAAGTGTTTACTGATTGGACAGTTATTTATATCTCTGGCCCGCTCTTCTTTTTAAATAGTAGCAAGTTAAAACAAGCAATTGATGAACTTCCAGCAAATACTAATGTTGTTCTTTCTCTAAGAGGTGTACCGATGGTTGACGTCACTTCTATAAAACTATTGATTGATATTTACAGTATTTTTCATAAGGAAGAACGCCAAATCGTCTTCGCCTCAATGAATCCTAAATTAAAAGAATCATTTAAGAGAACTGGACTTATTAGCATGGTTGGTGAAGAAGCCATTTACCCAAGTGTCAATGAATTCCTTTTAGATTTAGTTGATAAAAATAAATAAAAAAAATAGTCCAATAATTGGTCTATTTTTTATTTATAAACTCCTAAAAGAAATTTGAGAAAGAACTCAAATAGGTGAGCTTTTATCTAGAATATCCACCATTAATAAATGTAATATCTTCAGTATCATTGTAAGTACTATAAGCCTTGACCAAGGCTACAATCCAATCGACAAAAGACCAAATGCCAAAAGTAGCCCAGTTGAATAACAATTTACAAATTCCCACTCCAATTTGTCCTCGCATAAAACGGTCAACCCCAAATCCCCCAAATAGAAAACTTCCTAACCATACAAACAAATGTTTGTTAACTGTTTTCGTTGTCATAATAACAATACTCCTATCAGCTTTTTACGTGGCTCAGTACCTGCACGTTATTTTAAGTTGTTAAATAAAATCAACTTTATTCAACAACTTTTTTTAAAGTAAAATTAACAAAATCTTGCCCTCGCAAGTGTACACAGTTCTTTTTTGTTTCTTTATAGCCCATTTTTTCAAAGAAGGGCTTAGCAGTAATAGATGAATTAACCATAAAGCTAGTATAATTCGAGCTTTTTTCTAAATCATTTAGAAGTTTTTGCCCTACTCCCTGCCTTTGATAATCTGCACTGACATAAAATAAATCAATATATCCTTTATCATCAATGTTACCAAATCCTACTATCTGCTCATGATTAGAAATGACTCTGGCGTAGGTTTTGCCAAGATTATCATCAAATAACTTTGTGTCAACGTCAACCCAAGCTTTAATCTGTTCCAAAGTATAATCAGAAATATTTACTTCAAAAATAGTGTTTTTAAACAGATTAATAACTTCATCTAAATCTTTTGATTCATAATTTCTAATCAGCATAAATCTTTACTCCTTTTAGATTCATATCCTTTTACAAACAAAAAACTCATAGAAGTTAAACTATGGGCTTTCAAAATCGAAAGATAGTTTGAAGTACATATCTAGGTACAAACAAAGTTAGACTGACCTTTTATTATTCGTGTAAGGCCTACACATTTGAGGTATCTTTATTCTACAAAAATTATCCAACGAATAAATTAACAAAAATTGTTAACAAATGAATGCAAAAACAAATCTAAAGCTCTAAAGCCGTTCTATTTAAATATATAGTCCCGTAGCCCCAGATTTATTATTGATTTGTCTAATTTTTGATACACAAAAAAACACTGATTGAATGCCGTATGTGTAATAAGAAAAACCTCGTTAAATACTGGTATATCTACGTTGTAGAGATTTTGTTTTTTTAAAAAGCTAAATTTATTACGAGATTTATTACGAGTAGCATTTTTTTACTAGAAATTTGCAATTGATTCAAAGCGTTCAACTGCTTTTATTTTATTGTCAGATTCAAGGTGGCTGTATGTGTCCATAGTCATTTTTATGCTTGCGTGTCCTAAGCGTTCTTGTATCTCTTTATAGGGAACATCAGCATTAAGTAGAAGGCTAGCATGAGAATGTCTAAAACCATGAAAGCCAACTTGTGGTAGCTGGCAGGCTCTCAACCATTTTATTAAGAATGGCCTCATTGTCTGATAGTCCAACACCCCTCCTGTTCGGTTGGGAAATACCAGTTCTTGCTTTCCCTTTCCAATACTCATGAAGTATTTCGCTTGAAATAGTTCCCAATGCTTTAAAACTTCTACTGCTTTGCTGTCTATTAAAACAATCCTATTACTTTTGTCAGTCTTTGGGGTTGATTGTATGACCGCTCTAAGCGTTGTTTTACTGACAGACACAGAACCTGTCTTAAAGTCAATATCAGACCATGACAAGGCCACAGCTTCCCCAATACGCAAACCGGAGGCAACAAGCAAACGACAAAGTCCAGTCATCAGCTCATTAGTATATTTCTCTTTGGGTAGTGCTCCAATATACTCAAAAAATATTTTCAGTTGCTCCGCTGTAAGATGTTTTACTTTCTTTTCGGTGCTTTCAAGTCTTACTTTTGGTACAATAACATTAACACAAGGGTTATCTTTAACTAGCCCAAGAGATAAGGCATGCTTAAAAATACGCTCAACGATATTAAAGTATATTTTGAAGTCTTTGCCTTTTCCTTTTGGTCTGTGGTAAGCCCCATTTAATGGTTGACTAGCATTAATCATCCATTGATTAACAATTTGCTGAAGAATAATAGAATTTACTTTATCTATTCTATACTCTCCAAGAGCTGGCAAAACATAATTATTTAAGCGTGTCTGCATGATTTGAACTGTTCGAGGTTTTACCCCTAGCTTATAACTATCAAACCACAGCATGGCAATATCTTTAAAATCATCTACACTTACTTTTCTGACTGTTTGGCCGTTCTTTTCAAACTCATTAATAGCTCTACTTATTTTTGTATTACAC
>SKEH01000057.1_pt1 | contig 75903 bp, 71 predicted proteins | sample 4826571 | NCBI WGS metagenome assembly SKEH01 (sample SAMN11008814, study PRJNA524170) | human gut metagenome | biome: Human fecal sample; material: Feces; isolation source: fecal sample from pouch patient p29 | host: Homo sapiens | place: Israel: Tel-Aviv | collected 2016-09-14 | reverse complement strand
AGGAGTAAATAATAGTTATTAAAAACCCTTGAAATAGGGCCTAGTTTCATGCACGCAAATTTTGGCTTTAACACAAACTAATTAAAAATAAAATTTACAATTTACATTGACTTATCACCACATGACTCATAGATTAGATATTTATATTTTACAGGATAAGCGAACATATGTCTCTATTTTTTAATAAAAAAGCTGACTGCTAGGTCAGCTTGGTCCTATCCATCCCCGCATTAAAATACGGGGATTTTCGGGCGCTTTTCGTTAAAAACTTTGGCTCATTTTTGGATCTCAGATTGTTAGTAATAGTGTAAGATATCTGGCCGGCAGGTTGATTACAACAATTCAAATCAAATTATTAAATAAGGTAGGAGAAAATTATGAACTTTGAATTAGCAGAACAATCAATCCAATATACATTTGGCAATAAGAGATACACTAACGGACTTAAGAGTCGCATGATCAAGAACGTGAAGAAGGGCGCTGCAGCTGAAGATCTCAAAAAAGTGGGTCAAGCAATTGCAGGCTTACAAGAAGACAGTCTTGACGATGTCATCTTAGTGCAAAAGCAACGCGTTATCGAAGCTGCTGAATAATAAGACGGAAACAGGACCGATATAATAAGGAAATAAGGAGAAAATAAAATGGCTACAACTACTAAAACTTTGAAATTGACTTTCTTAAATGGCGAAAAGAAGAAGAACAGTATTACGTTGGGGATGCAGTAGATAACCTTACTGAAGAACAAGTTCGTCAAGCGATGAACACTATTGCATCAGCTAACGTCTTTGAGAAAGACGGTGTTGCATATTACGAAACTCCACAATCTGCTTCATATGTTGAACGTACTGTTAGTGACATCTTTAATGATGGCGCAAATTCTGAATCAGCATCTGCTGATAAGCAAGACTAATCTGTTTTTGCTGTTAGAAATCATTCAAATAATTAGACAATTACATAGAAAATAAGATAACTACACACAAAAATGTTTTAAAGAAATCGTATAGAAATATTACTTTTTTCAGATGATTTTGTTATATGTTTGTAAAATTTAAAAAATAAATAAAAAATTAAAGGCGGACGGAAGTCCGCCTTTTCTTGTTATGACTACGATTGAATTAATTGAAAAGTTGAGGGAGGCGAAAATGCGCGGCGGGGTAAGAAAGTGGGCAAATATTACAAAAAGGGATTTTCGATTAATTTAACTTGCTATTTTTTGCTCAGGTTAGTACAATATGAATCGTGGTAAGTAATAGGACGTGCTTCAGGCATGACGCCTGTACGCATGCTGATTCTTCAGCAAGACTACTACCTCGCGAGAGTTATAAACTCGTGGATCTTGCTTTGAAGAATTTTGTACATTATAGGCTCCTATCACATGCTGAACCTATGGACTATTACATTTTTTATATTTCAAGGAGGAAAAGACCACATGAAGAAAAATTTAAGAATTGTTAGTGCTGCAGCTGCTGCTTTATTAGCTGTTGCTCCAGTTGCTGCTTCTGCTGTATCTACTGTTTCTGCTGCAGACGCTACTACAACTACTACTGCTACAACAACCAACAAGCCAACTGTTGACTTAACTGGTGCAGGTGCTGTTACTAACGCAACTGATACTGTTACTGTAACTCCTAACTTTACTTTGACTGCTGCTGTTGCTAAGGATAAGAAAGTTACTGCTTCAGCAACTTTACAAGGTACTATTACTGCTTCACTTAACGGTACTTCAGTAACTGCTAACGTAATTGACGCTGCTAAGGGTGTTACTTTAAAGAGTAACACAGGCTACACTACTATTTACAAGTACGATGCTGACACTAAGACTACTGAAAACAACCTTGGAAAGTGGAACGAAGCAACTAACGATGTTTACGTAAAAGCTGGTAACGACTACCAAGTTGAACTTACTGGTGTAGGCTTCAGCTTTGGCTCAGCTAACGCAAACAAGGAATTATCACTTAAGTTGCCTTCAAACGTAACTGTTACAGGTGCTGCAGTTAATGGCAACAAAGTAACTTTAGACCAATACGGTAACGTTACTAACTTAACCTTTACTGTAAAGAACATTAAGGCTTACGATGCTACTAACACTAGTGCTGTTCAATTCTACAACACTAACTCAGGCTTAATTGAAAGCAAGGCTGCATCATACATGGCTCTTGCTGACAACAACGGTAACCTTAATGTAACCACTCTTCTTGACGGTTTGAAGAAGCAATACAAAGCTGTTCAACTTCAAAATGGTGAACTTAAGGACGTTAATGTAACCACTACTGCTGCAGACCTTACTGCTGAACTTGAAAAGGCTGGTATTAAGGTAAATGCTGCTGGTGACTTTGAAGCTCCTGCATCATTCACTGCAACTTTAACTGCTAAGTCAGCAGTTAACGGTAAGGTTGCTACTTTGCCTGTAACTGTAACTGTTCCAAACGGCAAGGTAACTACTGTACCAAGTCAAGCTAAGACTATTATGCACAACGCATACTACTACGACAAGAACGCTAAGCGTGTTGGTACTGACAAGGTAACTCGTTACAACGCTGTTACTGTTTCAATGAACAAGACTAAGTTCTCAAACGGTATCGAATACTACGAAGTAATCGAAAACGGTAAGGCAACTGGCAAGTTCATCAACGCTGACAACATCGATGGTACTAAGCGTACTTTGAAGCACAACGCATACGTTTACAAGACTTCAAAGAAGCGTGCTAACAAGGTTGTTCTTAAGAAGGGTGAAACTGTAACTACTTACGGTGGTTCATACACATTCAAGAACGGCAAGAAGTACTACAAGATCGGTAACGACACTAAGAAGACTTACGTTAAGGTTGCAAACTTTGAATAATATTCTTAGTTAACAAGATAGCTAGTACACGCTAACTAAATAAAGGGAAAACGAGGCATTTGCCTCGTTTTTTCTTTTGCATTAAAAAAGCGACACGCTTCATGCATGCCAGCTTCCAAGGAACTATTTTACTTAATTACAATTTTTACTTAATAATTTTCTTCTACTAGCTTCTTAATCTCATCGCTAGATAAATCGTTACTGTAATCTTGCAATACTTTTTCAAAAATCACTTCAGAAGAAAGATCAACTTGCTTTAATGCTTGAATTAACGTAATTGCATCTTCTATAGCTTTCTTTTTAGTAGCCTTTTCTGCTGCTTTCATCGCAACCTGATTCATTTCATAAGCCAACTTATCCACGTCATCGACCCACTTTCCACTATTAACATAATGATCGATATCCTTTTGCAAGTCGGCAATATAGCCTTGAGCATGGTTAATTACGCCATTCATATAATCCAAGAAATCCAACATCTTTTGGTTAAGATCGCGGTTCTTGCCCTTAGAGTTGAAAACTTTGATATGCATGCCTGCGTTAAATTCTATAGTCTTGGTCTTGCGATCAAAGAAATTGAATTCATACATGCTTTCGCCCTGATCGAATGGATCATACGTACAGAAAAACACAACGTAAGTAGATTTAAGCTTAGTGTAAGGTGGGCCCGATTTCAAAGTGAAGTTGTTCAACCCCGCAGCGTAATACTGCATGCGTTCTTCTAAATCATGCTTATTAGTCGTCTGCATTTCGATGTCATAGATACGACCTTTGTCATCTTGTGCCCAGACATCTAAGCGAAAGTTTTTGCTCTCAAGACCAATGTTGCCGTTATATTGAGTGATTACATTAATCTTCTGCAAATTCAACTCAGGATAAGCACGTCGGAGCAGCTCTAGGCAATTTTTCTTCTTGCTCATCACATGGCCAAATACCAGATTTTGCGTAATGCCAGGATATCGAGTTATTCTTTTTCTCATATTTTACCTCATAATAGCTTGTACATCAGTAAAATAGTTCCCACTATTTAATACGCAAAAAAGAGGCATTTTTTCCTGGCAAAATAAATTATTTCGCCAACATCTTCCGCAACTTAATCAGCAAATCATGTTTGAGACGGGTGAGGGTTCTGCGTGAGATGCCGTATTCTGCGGCTAATTCTGTGATCTTCTTGTTAGAAATAAATGATCATAGAAAATAACTTGCTCCATCTTACTCAACTTGTTAACTTCCTGCTTCAAGACAACTAAGTTGTTCCAATCGGCTTCTTCGCCAAGATCGTAAGCTTCATTCATACCTGTGTTACGTTCACATACACGCTGTTCGCGCTTCGGTCTATTCAATGTCTGCCAGAGAACCTTCTTGAAACTTAACTTATCAATTTCTGTGCGAGCCTTGTCGGTAGCTAATTCTTCGAGCATTTCGGCGTAAACAATCAGACCTTCTTAAAATAGATCATCATACAAGTGGTAATCGGGACGGACATGTGCGGCCTTTAGTGCTCCACCAACTAACTTGCGGTTTTCCCATGCTTTTCTAAAACTGTTTTGACTAATCATTGTGACATTCTTTTTCGTGTTGTGTCACAAGCGCTTGTGCACTATTAGATTAGCAAGATTCAAAGTGATAAAAAGAACGACGATTGATGGCGCTAAACCTTGGGAGATATGAAGTTAGGTGAAAACCAGCATCTTAAAATCCTATTCCCTGGGGAATAGCAGCATAATTAACGGTCAAAGCAAAATGCTAAAAAACGCAAGCGCCGCTAACCTCGCTTCTGTTTAAAGCTTTATGTTTTAAAAATTGGTGAAATAAAAAATCGTTACTCATTTGTCGGATTTTGAGTAGCGATTTTTTTGCATTTATATCTCACTTAAATACAAAACTGGTTTAATATTTGTTACAAATTAAGTATACCATCTAGTAATACTTTTAGCCAGTTAGTGAATATATTATCTAAGTGATGAATTTAAATCAAAAAATTATAAAAATAAGAGGACGGACAAAACCATATCGTCTGTCAGGACTAACAAACAGATATCAATCCTCTGTCGGGCACTCTAGCGCCTCTTAACTATAGTGAAAAATCAAAACTATAAGTGAGAATTAATTTTTTCTATGAAGACTGTAACAATGTTATGGTGTTAATTCAATTATTTCTTTTTGAAGTGGATCCTTTACACGAGACTGTAAAATAGTTTGTGTAAGGATGAATAATTCCTTAAATTAATTTCTTAAAACATTAGAAAAAGGAGTTCCTTTCTCGTATGATTGGTTTGAACAAAAAACACATACAGAAAGAAGAACTCCAGCAAGCAGTTAATGACCTATTGAAAGCTGAACTGACTGCGTTTTTAGGCTATGATCCTTATGCCAGAGCTGGCTGGAATACAGGCAATTCACGCAATGGTGCTTACTTTCGCAAGGTTGATACGCAATTTGGCGAGATTGAAATTCAGGTGCCTAGGGATCGCAACGGCATGTTGCATCAGCACACGCTCCCTGACTACAAGCAGCACTCCAATGTCTTGGAAAGCATGATTATCAAGCTATATTCCAAAGGCGTAACCACCAGAGAAATAGCCGACTTGATTGAAAAGATGTATGGCAGCCATTACAGCCAAGCTCAGGTATCTAACATCTCCAAGCAGATGATTCCAAAAGTTGAGACCTATCCTCAAGCTCATTTCCAGCGTTGCTTGGTTCATGTCATGCGTAATATCTGCGCTAAAGTACGCGTGGAGGATCGCGAGGCAATTATGAACGAATTCAAGCAGATTCACCAGCAAGCCAATAAAGCAGCTGCTGTTGATGTATTGCATGCTTTTTATGCCAAATGGAACAAGAGCTACAATCATGTCATAAGAAACCTGAAAGACATCGAGCCGGACCTGCTGGTCTTCTATAATTATCCTAAGCAGATCAGGGCTTCAATTTACTCTACCAACATGATCGAATCTTTTAACAACGTCATTAAGCGCAAGGCTAAGCCTAAAGCAGAGTTTCCAACTGAACAGTCGCTTAATACTTTTATTGGCATTCAGGCAATGAGCTACAACGAACGCTATTTCAATCGAATCCACAAAGGCTTGGTCAGGTTCAGGATACCTTAGAATCCTACTTTGATTAAATAAAAGATTAAAAAATCGATCTATGAGAAAAATCTATTTACACAAAAGATTTGACAGTTTCACTTTCACCAAACACAATAAAAAGAGTGTAATAGAAATATTACTTTTTCCGTACAAATGGTATGAATGGCTTGTTTCTTGCCTATTTGCTAGATACAATAAAAGATGTTATACAAGGAGGAAATTTCATGAAGAAGAGACTTTTGACCAGCATAGCCGCTGCAGTTGTGTTGACTTCTACAATTGCACCAGCATCTAATATTTCTGCAATTAATAATCTTCATAGCCAAAAGGTTTCTGCTGCTACTGATGCGCAAACAGCATTCTTAAATAAGGCCGCTAAGCAAGCTGTTAAAGCTGCTAAGAAGTATGGTACTTATCCATCAGTAATGATTGCACAAGCTATCGTGGAATCTGGTTGGGGACAATCAGGTCTTGCAGTTAATGCAAATAATCTTTTTGGTATGAAGGCTGACGACAGTTGGGGTGGCGCTACTTATTCTGCCAAGACTCGTGAAGAAGGCAAGAATGGTAAGAGCTACTACATTAATGCCAAGTTTAGAAAATATAATTCTTTTGAAGAATCATTTGAAGATAATGGTAGCAAGTTGCGTAATGGTGTTACTTGGCAACCACTTCGCTACAAGGGCGCTTGGCTTGAGAATGCTAACACTTATGCCGAAGCAACCAAGGCTTTAACTGGTACTTATGCTACCGACAGCAAGTATGATATTGCACTTAATTCTAGAATCACTAGTCATAATTTGAACCAATATGACCCAGTGATTTCTAAGGCTACCAAGCACTACACTGTTGATAAGTCAGGTTCAGTTTATAACTGGCCAACTAACCATTCAGTAGCTAAGGCTGTTGGTTCTGTTAAGAGCGGCGAAAAGGTTACTGTAACTAAGACCATTACCTACAATGATGGTTCAACTAGAATGTACATTGAAGGTAAAGGCTGGATTAACGGTACTTCTTTAACCAAGGGTAAGACAACTACTAGCGCACCAAGTACTCAGGCTCCAAAGGGTGCAACCAAGGTTGAAAAGAACTTGATGCATAATGCCTATGTCTACGATGCCAAAGGCAAGAAGATCAAGGGCAAGATGTACAAGATCAACGATGAAGAAGGCAGCAAGTTAATCGCTACTTACGGTACTAAGACTATTAAGAAGAAGACTTACTACCGTGTCGGCGAAAATGAATACATTGCAGCCGGTAACATTGATGGTACTCTTAGATTCTTGAAGCATAATGCCTATGTTTATAACCAATATGGCAACCGCGACAACACTTTAAAGCGTAAGAAGAATGAACAAGTTGCTACATACGGAAGTGCTGTTAAGATCAATGGCAAGAAGTATTACAGAATCGGTATCCGTCAATACATTAAGAAATCAAACTTCATGTAATAAGAACGGGGGCCTGATTTGAAATTAAAGAAAGTTTTAGCAACTTTAATTGCGGTATTGGGACTGATTACGGCGATTAATATCCAAAGTCAAACAGTTCATGCTGAATCAATCAACTCGCTCGCCCAAAAATATAAATATAGCGGTGTGACTTATTTATACAAGATGCTGAATCTCGAAGGTATTAAGTATAATAAGTTCCCTGGTGTCGAATATGAAAATGGCAAGCCAGAAGGAATCGTAGTTCACGAAACTGACGATCCTGGCGCGACTGCCCACGATGAAGCAATTTACTTTAACCGTGAGTGGATGAATATTAATGCTTACGTTCATGCTTTTGTTGATAGCAAGCAAGTTATTCAGATGAGATCACCAGATATGGGTACCTGGGGTGCAGGTCCTAAGGCTAACAACCGTTTTATCCAGATTGAGCTTTGTGAAGAAAATACTAGGGATGCATTTGCTAAGTCAGTGAATAATGATGCTATTTATATCGCAAAACTGCTTCACCGTTATGATCTTAAGCCAGACAATGCCTGCGATGATGGTGAAGGGACGATCTGGTCTCACCATGCTGTCAGCACATTCTTAGGTGGTACCGATCACGTTGACCCAGATGGCTACTTTGCTAAGTGGGGCTACGACATGGATCAGTTCTATTCTTTAATCAAGTATTACTACAACTTGCAAAAGAAGATTGAAAATACCCATACTAAGGATCCAAACAAGACGAAGGAAGAAGTACCTGCAGTTCAAGGTGCGGTAACTCTTGGTCACGATGCTTATGTTTACACCGAAAAGGGCAAGAGAACCAAGATCTTGAAGAAGGCTGGCAGTCCTGTCGTTGTGATGGGTTACAAGATGATCAATAATAAGAAGTACTACAAGATTGGCGAGGATCAATATGTTGTTGCTTCTAACATTGATGCCACTGTCCGCACAGTAAAGAACGAGACCTACTTGCACACTAGAAGTGGTCGCGTTGAAAAGCAGAACAAAGTCAAGGAAGGCAGCCGCGTATTAACTTACGGCAGCAAGATCACAATTAAAGGTCAAAAGTATTATGCACTTAACGCTACACAATATATCTTAGCTAAAGATATTGAATAGAAGTGTAGTTGATTTAACGCTAGATGATTATTTGTTAGAATATCATCTAGCGTTTTAATTTTGAAAATGAAATAATTAACTCGTGTTGAAAGAGAGGGAGTTTATGGCACAACTATCACTATTTTTAGTAGTTTTGTTAGCGCTAGTCATTCCAATATTTATGGCACGCTTTCAGATTAGTAACGTACCAACCGCGGTTGCCGAGATTATCGTCGGCATTATCATGGGATCCAGCGGTTTTAACTTGATTACATCCACGCATGATCTAACCTTGTTATCTAATCTAGGTGTGATCTTGTTGATGTTTTTATCAGGGATGGAAATTGATTTTGATTTATTGCAAAGAAAAAATAATCCTAAAGGGAAGTCGCAAGCAGGGAAGACGGTCGATCCGCTGAAGACGGCGATTACTGCCTTTATTGGGATCGTGATCATGGCCTTTGTTTTAGCCTATGTCTTACGACTTACCGGATTATTCAGTGAAGTCATGTTGGCCGCAATTATCTTGATGACTGTGGCCCTTGGCGTGGTTATCGCTACTTTGAAGGAAAAGGATATTTTAGGTCGACCAATCGGACAGACGATTTTGTTAACAGCCGTACTCGGCGAAGTTATTCCACTGCTTTTGTTAACAATTTATGCATCTATCAATGGTGGTAATGCGGAACAATTGTGGTTGATTATCTTATTATTTGTTGCTGCAATTTTCTTGTTGCGTCGATTTAAGCAGCCATATTTGTGGTTTGCTAAGATTACTAAGTCAACCACTCAACTTGATATTCGGTTAGCCTTTTTCCTGATTTTTGCATTGGTAACCGTAGCAGAAAGAGTTGGTGCTGAAAACATTTTAGGTGCCTTTTTAGCCGGAATGGTAATGAAGTTGCTTGAGCCAAGTGAAGCTACTAAAGATAAGTTGACTTCAATTGGTTATGGCTTCTTTATCCCAATTTTCTTCATTATGACTGGTGTGGGACTTAACTTGCGCTCACTTTTTGCACATCCGTCTTCATTGATGTTATTGCCAGTGTTAGTTATTTTCTTATTTATTGCAAAAGTACCAGTTCTTTTAACTTATGTGCGCTATTTTCAGAAGAAAAATGCTTTTGCTGGTGGGTTCTTGACGGCAACAACTATTACGATTGTTTTGCCAACTTTACAAGTTGCACGGAAATTGCACGCAATCACATCAACGCAGTCTGATGCCTTCATTTTGGCTGCGGTAATTGTCTGCATTTTGAGTCCAATTGTCTTTAACTCTAACTTTGTTTTGTTACCAGAAGACAAGATTAAGGAAAAGGTGGCAATTGTTGGCGCGAATGCCGTTACTGTGCCTGTTGCTCATGATTTGCATGCTAATTGGTATTCAGTCAAGATGTTCACTGACAAAAAGAATCAATATAAAACTTACGATAGTCGAGTAGAGAATTTAACCTTTTTGCCAAATCTAGACGAAGAAACGCTTGAAAAAGATGGCGTATTTGATGGTGATATCGTGGTAGCGGCTAATCGCGCGGACGAAGATAATATTAAGATTGCCCGGATGGCAAAAGAGAAGGGCGTAAATCGTGTGATTGCCCGACTTAGTGAAGTTGATAGCAAGACTTTGACCGAGTTTAATGAGAAGGGAATCGAAGTCTTTAACTCTACCAATGTGCATGCTGCATTGATGAGGGCAATGATCGAGTCACCAACTGTCTACAGAATTATGACTGACACGAAGAACATTTTGTATTCTGTCAAAGTGAAGAATACGCATTATACAGGTCGTCAACTGATGGATTTGGAGTTTATTGATCAGATTACGGTAAGTAGAATTAAACGTGGGGATGAATGGTTAATTCCGCGTGGTGCGACTGTGATTGAGCCGGGAGATATTTTGGTCTTCTCTGGTGAATTTAAGGTGGCAGATCGTGTCCGTGATTTGTTGAGTAAGGAATAGTAGAAAAGAAGTGTCTGAGAAAAATCTCGGACACTTTTTTAGTAATCATCGGAAATAAAAAAAGCCCTGCTATTATGCAGAGCCATCGCACGTTTGCAAGTTATCGTCTTGCTGCGCATGCATCCATGATCATTGGACGCGACAATCTTCCTACGTACATTATAACATGATAACTTGTTAAAATAGGATACAAAAAAAGCCAACCGTAAAGGTTAGCTCACACGATTCAGTTACCTGAGTTACACGAGTATCAGTCGTTAGCTCTTTTTCTTTTACTATTATATGAAAGCAACAATAAAAATACAATTTATAGAGAGGCATTATTAAGATTAATATTTTGGTAAATATTATAAAATTTAATTGAACATTTTCAGGTGATTCTATATACTATCAATTGATAGTGCATTAGAGAGGGAGAGGTGATTAACATCGTAAAGATTCCAATTCAGGTTAGTAGAAATACTGTAAATGATTTTTTGAATGATCTTAAATCAATACTTAATAGTAATCAATTTGATGTTAATCGAGATTTCTTATTAATTAGAAATCGCACTCCTCATGGAATTCATGGATATTCAACGCCACAAACTTTGCTAGACTTAGATTATGCTGTTGAGGATGTTGTTGAAAGATTGAAAGAACTTTCAATTAAAGAGTATTATGAAGTGCTCTTGGATAAGGATGATGATCATCCACCGTATTTGTATGTTTTTGCAAAAGAAATAGATAATCATCAAGTTTATATCAAATTGAAAATTAAGCAGATGCGTACCAAAAAAATAGTATGTGTGTCCTTTCATTTCGCTCAATACGAAATGAAAGATTTTCCATATAAGTAATGAAGATCTAGTTCAGGAGACAATAAAATGAATAAACTAATTAAAAGAATATATGTAAAGGATTGTCCCATCTGTGATCAAGCACACGAAATAGAAGAAAGAGAAACTCTTATCCAAGCTAAGATTAAGGGTGAAATAATAACTTATAAAGAAAAATATTATTATTGTAAAAATGCAGACCCAGATGAGCGTGAATTTGTCCCTACTAAAATGGCTAATAAAAATTTGCTAGCAGCACGTGATGCATATCGGAGAAAACATCATTTGTTAAGTTCTAGTGAAATTGTTGATCTTCGTAAAGATTATAATTTATCACAAGTGGAGTTAGCACAATTGCTGGGGTGGGGTGAAGCAACTATTTCTCGTTATGAAAGTAAATCAATCCAAGATGAAAGTCATGATGGAATGCTTCAACAAATTCGTAAAGATCCATTAATTATTTTGAATTTATTAGAAAGAAACGGTTCTAAATTTACACAAGATAAAAAGAAATCGATTCAAGAAAAAGTAAAACGTAATTTAGACTTATATGGTAGAGAAAACCTGTCTCGTCAGGCATTGGAAAGTAATTATGTTGCTTACTTAAAACCTTCAGATAAAAATGGACAAAAACGTTTAAACATTGATAAATTAGAAGCTATTATTTCTTATTTTGCATTTCATGTTGCTGATTTATATAAAGTTAAATTAATGAAAATGTTATGGTATGTAGATAGCCTCTCATATAAAAAATATGGTTATGGAATTACAGGATTAGTCTATCAGCATAAAAGTATGGGTGCTCTTCCTATTGGACATAGGAATATGGTAGATTTAGCTAATATTAACGTACAAGAAGAGTGGAGTAATTCAGGCTACGAAATGATTCATTTTTATCCTTCGGATAAAGTGAAATATAGTGTTCTTTCTGTACAAGATAAAGAAATACTGGATGCTGTAATTGCCAAATTTAAAGATTACAACGCTAAAGACATTATTAGATATATGCATGAAGAATTAGCATATAAAAAAACCAACGAAGATGAAATTATTTCTTTTAGTTTAGCTAAAAAGATTCGTGATTTTTAAACAAAATAAGACACAAAAAGCCACCTTTAAACAAGGTGGCTTTCACATTATTCAACTGAATTTTTAGCTGCAGTTAAAATCTGCATTGTTTCCAAAGTATTGACAAACGCTTCATCAGCTCTCCGAACATCATGTTGATCGATCATCTCGGCAAATGCAGTGAACTCACTTGCCATGCGATGTGGATATTTATTAAAGTTGTAACGCTTCGGTTTTTGTCCACGCATTTCGACGGTAAAGTTATCAAGCGTACCAGTTGAACCGTCAAAATAAATGCTGCCTTTTTCGCCTTCAATGAACGAACGTGGCGTTACATAACTGTCCTTTGAACCGATCAAAGTTACTTGTTTATCAGGATAAGAAAGATGCAGGATACCCGATGTATCAATGCCTTTTTGCATGTTGGCGTAGTATTTTACCTTATCAGGCAACCCGAGCAGTCCAGCGGCAAGGTGGATATTGTAAATATTCAAGTCCATCAAGGCGCCGCCATCTTTTTTCGGATCAAAAACGGGAGCAATCTTACCTTCAAGGAAGGCGTCATAACGGCTAGAGTATTGCGTATAATTTAAAGAAACGATATGAATTGGAGCAATATTATCTAATTCTTCTTTGATCTTTTTGTAGTTTTCTAAGTAGATATTAGTGATAGCTTCAACGATAATTAAATCTTTTTCATCGGCCAATCGCTTTAATTCTTCGGCTTCAGCTGTACTTAATACAAATGGCTTTTCGCAGATGACATTTTTGCCATGTTCAAGTGCAAGCTTAGCTAGCGAGTAGTGCAAGAAATTAGGCACGCCGATATAGACCGTATCAACGTTGCTGTCTGACATTAATTTTTCATTGTCAGTATAGGTTTGAGAAATATTGTATTTTTGTGCTAATTCTTGCGCGATGCCTGCGCTACGCTTGGTTGAAGAAATTGCGGTTAATTCTAAGTTATCAATTTGATCAGCAGTAGTTAAAAAGTCTTGAACAATCATGCCGCTGCCGATAATTCCTAATTTCATCGTGAATACCTATTTCTTTTTCTTATTATTGTCAGTAGTTGGCAAATTCTTAGCGTTCGTAGCATTAGTTGGAACCTCTAAGAAGTCGTGACTACCAAAGTTGCCATAGCTTTGACCGACCTTGACTGTCATCATTTTGCCAAGCTTCATGTTAACGAAGACGTTAACGGTAGCTAATTTATTGTTTTTCACTACCGCCTTAACCGTCATTGATTTGTATTTGCCTAATTTTTGAATTTGCTTAAACACTTTAGCTTGATCAGTGCTTTGTGGAGTAGTATCAAAGATAGGAGTAGCTGCTTTTTTCATCAAAGCTTTATCACTTATTTTAGCAGTTAAAGTGTAGGTGTTTTTATTGCGCTTTAACTTGTAAGCTTTAATCAACTCAGCACTAGGATTAGTGATCAAGTGATTATTCATAATTGCATCAGTTAAATCGGCGTATGAGTGTCCGGTTAATTTCTCTAGATCAGCTTTATACCAAGTGTCACGACCATTGATATAAACGTTGTTCATGTTAACCCATTCTTCGCTAGAGCGGGTCTTGCCCTTGCTAGAAGTTTGGTTGATTATATGGTAAACCGTTGAGTCACCGCCAAATATGGTGTTGGCAATAGCTGCTTGGTTAGAAGTGTCAGTGCCAAGAGTAACTGATTGAATAACTTGACCACTCTTGAAGCCCTTTTTCATTTTTTGAACTACCTGAGTTTTGTTTAAAACAGGATCAGCTTTCTTTTCTTTTGGGCTACAGCCACTGAGTAAAAAGACGGCGGCTAATGATATACCGATAATTGCTTTTTTTAATTTCATAATAAAAAATCTCCTAAATAACTATTTCTATTATAACGAAAAAGCCCAAATCTATGCTTAGATTAGAGCTTTTTTATATTAATTATTTTTTATCTAATTTTCCTAAATCTACGGAATTCTTTTTAACTGCACTAGGAACGGACAATTTCTTAATTTGATCAATTTGATCTACATTCATAGTCAAAGTCTTCTTTTGCCCATCATCTTTGTAGCTAGAAACAATTTTTACATCATTGACATTGTAATTTTTATCAACGTCGACCTGAATTTCAGTATTGATTGGCTTTACATCATCAATATCAATTCCGATTAAAGTTGTAACTGCCGCATCAGAGACGATCGCGTTCCAAACTCTTTTGTTGTTTCCTTTATAAATAAGGGCATAATTGTTGTCATTCTTTTTGACTTTAAATTGTTTGTGCAAAGGAATAAATGGAGTTAACAAGTTGCCATTTAAGCTTTGGATGAATGATGAATAGGTACCAGCCTTAGTAGTGGTCTTAAACCAGTGACTGCTGTTGGTGCCTTTCATTTGAATGTAGCTATTTTTCCCTTCAACCCACATTTTATAGTAATTAGAAGTTGCGGAAACATTGGCATAAATGATCGTAGGTTTAGTTGTATATTCAACCGCAGCCTTTTGTAAAGTTTTGCCATTGCTTTTTTCGTCCCAAGTGGCATGCATCGAATTATAATTTGCTTTTTGTGCTTTAGTTAAAATAGTTTTGGCGCTCGGCAGGTTGTCGCCAGATTTAGCACTTTTTTGCGAGCAAGCGGATAAACATAATGCTAATAAGGCAACTAAGCCTAAAATTAGTTTTTTATTCATAAATTTCATTTTTTACACTTCTTTTTGAATATTTTACTTAAAAGTAACACAAAAAAGAAGATAATAGAAAGTGAACATCAAAAAAAGATGTTTTTTACTCATTTCTCTATGAAAAAAACTGTGAAATGTGTAAAATATGGATGAAACATTGAATTTTAAAAGGAGATATTTCATGTCAAAATTAGTTTTAATCCGTCACGGACAAAGTGAATGGAACCTTTCAAACCAATTTACTGGTTGGGTTGATGTTAACCTTTCAGAAAAAGGTGTTGAAGAAGCTAAGAAGGCTGGTCGTTTAATCAAGGAACACGGTCTTGAATTTGATCAAGCTTACACTTCATTATTAACTCGTGCCATCAAGACTTTGCACTTCGCATTGGAAGAAAGTGGCCAACTCTGGATTCCAGAAATGAAGACTTGGAGACTTAACGAACGTCACTACGGTGCTCTTCAAGGTTTGAACAAGAAGAAGACTGCTGAAAAGTACGGCGATGAACAAGTTCACATTTGGCGTCGTTCATACGATGTTTTGCCACCAGCTATTGATGATGACAATGAATTCAGTCAAGCACATGACCGTCGTTACGCAAACTTGGACCCACACATCGTTCCTAAGGCAGAAAACTTACACGTATGTCTTGACCGTGTAATGCCATTCTGGGAAGATCACATTGCTCCAGACTTACTTGACGGCAAGAACGTAATTATCGCAGCTCACGGTAACTCACTTCGTGCTTTAACTAAGTACATCGAAAACATTTCTGATGACGACATCATGAACCTTGAAATGAAGACTGGTGAACCAGTTGTTTACACATTCGACGAAAACTTGGATGTTGTTAACAAGGAAAAGTTGGACGACTAATTTAATTAATGGTTATTCACACAAAAAAGGAACTTTGCAAGAAGCTCCTTTTTATTTTGTATTTTTTAGGAAAAAAAAAGCACCCCAAAAGGGATGCTCTATTTTATCAACTTGCCCCAAAAACTATTTTTTAAACATTTAGTTTCATAATTTTTTGGAACAAGTATATTATATTATAAATAAAGAAAATTTACCATTTTTTTCTAAGGAAAGAGGAACGATATGAAAATATTAGTAACCGGTTTTGATCCTTTTGGTGGAGAGAAAATTAATCCTGCAATTGAAGCTGTAAAAAGATTACCTAATGAAATAGCTGGTAACAAAATAATTAAGTTAGAAGTTCCTACTATTTTTTATCAAAGTGCTGATGTCGTAAAGAAAGCGATTGAAAAAGAAAATCCTGAGATGGTGATTAATGTAGGACAGGCAGGTGGTCGCGGTGCTATTACGCCCGAAAGAATAGCAATTAATTTTCAATCGGGTTCAACTCCTGACAATTCTGGTAAAGGTCCTAAAGAAGGTAAAATTCAAGCAGACGGATTAGATGGCTATTTTACCCAATTGCCAATTAAAAAGATGGTAACTGACATTCGTCATGCCGGAATCCCTGCACAAATTTCAAATTCTGCGGGGACGTATGTCTGCAATCATCTTTTTTATGAAATTCAATATTTAATTCATCACGATTATCCTGATTTAAAGGGCGGCTTTATTCATATTCCATATTTGCCAAGTCAGACTAAGAATGGACGTTATCCTTCAATGAGTTTAGAGAATATGGTAGTCGGGCTGACAGCGGCCATAAAAGCGGCTGCAATGTGTTAAAAATTGACAGTTACCCCTTTTAAGTGCTATTTTTGTCAATGGAATTAAAGTGGGGAGAAAAATATGCAAACAATTGATAATTCTCTCTTACAAGTCTCTGTCGATGAGAATGGGGCCAAAATGGTCCATCTTGTATCTATTAATGATAATTATGATTATCTCGGCGAAAATGGGACTGAAGAGGGTATGGCAATTGCTTTTCCGGTGCTTGATCAAGGCAATAACTGGGCTAGCAAACTGCCCTGGACTGTCGTAGATAAAGGTGATACTCGAGTCAGTTTGACTTTAATTGATACACCGGAAAGCTATAAAAGTTTTCCATATCATTTTGAAGTGATGATAACATATGCTTTGGAGGGCAATCAATTAAAGATATCATTTTATCTAAAGAATTCATCACATAAAGAACTACCATTTTCATTAGGCTTTGTGTTGCCAAGTACTTGGCAAAGTCAGAGCAGCGTTAACAAAATTAGTTTAATTAATGAAGAACATGGAATAGATATTGCTTCAACTGATTTTAAGTTAGCCGCAGAAGATGGTAAAGTTACTGCTTTTACTGATAAAATTGAATTAGAGGCTGAAAGTAGCCGCAATTTTGAGATTACATTGACACTAAAGTAAAAATAAGTAACGATTTTAATAAGATGTAGGAAGCAAGTCAGCGATGATTTGCTTTTTTTGTTATAATACACTCAATGTGAATTTACATATAGGTATGATTTATGAAGAAAAGTAGAAAAGAGTATAGAAATCACCCGACAGAGACTCGAGTGCAAAATCATAAATATAAAAAGCGCCATGTTTGGGCGTGGGTCACGGGGATAATAGTCTTAGTAGCAGTAGTTGCGACCGCGGCTTATTTTGCTTCTGTATATTTCCGAACAAAGAACGCTGTTGATAAAACCTATGATCCGCAAACTGCAGTGAAAACTACAGGTGAATTTAATGGGAAAAAACGTTTTGCTGTTTTATTGATGGGAACCGATACTGGTGCTCTTCATAGAACAGAAAAGCGTGGACGAACTGATACCATGATTTTAGCTGTAGTTAACCCTGCTAAGAAGCACTATACGTTGGTTTCTATTCCACGTGATACGATGGCGCAAATGGTTGGTACAGATGAGTTTGGGGTAGAAAAAATTAATGCTGCCTATGAGATAGGCGGAGCAAGAATGGCAATGGACACTGTCTCTGAATTAATTAATGTGCCTGTTAAATATTATGCTGTAGTTAATATGGGTGGGATCATGAAAATGATTCGTTATGTTGGCGGCATTAATATTCGACCAACGCTTAGCTTTGAATATGGCGGTTATGTCTTTAAGAAAGGCAAATTAACCCATATGGGTGGTGCCGGAGCACTTGCTTACTCGAGAATGCGTTACGATGATCCTAGAGGAGATTATGGTAGGCAGGAGAGACAGCGACAAGTCATCACGACATTAATTAGAAAGGCTGTTTCGATTAGTTCACTATCAAATTTAGATTCAATTCTAACCTCTGTTTCAAACAATGTACGAACCAACTTGCCATTTAGTGCTTTACAACAAATTGCAATGAATTATCGTGATTGTGCTAAAAACTCATCAAGTGATTATCTTCATGGCTATAATGCTGAGGTTGAGGATGCCGCATATCAAATTCAACCAACTAGTGAATTGCAACGAATTTCTGATTTAGTGCGCACAGAGTTGGAATTAGAAAAGGAAGTTGTTCAGAATAACGAGACCTTCCAGAATGAACAAAATAAAGCTAATGGCTTTAGTTTTAAGAGTGGCAAGATTCAGCATTATCATATCTATGATTACACCGGAGAAGGGGATAATTAATGGAGCGAGTTTGGGCCACGCTGATTGGCTATATTTTTGGTAATTTTCTGACAGCGATGGTTGTTGGTAAAATCTTTTTGAAAATAAACCCTACAGAATATGGTTCACATAATCCAGGAACAGCTAACATGGGGGCTGTTTTTGGTAAAAAATGGGGTATTTTAACTTGTTTGGGCGATTTGCTAAAAAGTTTGATTGCTCTGTTTATTGTGTATTTTGTTTTCCCAGCACATATCAATATTGCATATACTGGTCTGGGATTGATTTTAGGACACTGTTTTCCAATTTGGGATCATTTTAAAGGCGGTAAAGGTGTTGCAGTTGCCGCTCAGGTAGCGGTCTTTTATGATTGGAAGGCAGGATTTGCAACTTTGCTAATTGCTCTGGTATTAACTGCAATTATGCAAAATTTGACGATTCCACCAATTGTGTTTATGCTTTTATTCAGTGTTTATGAATTTTGGCACAATCAAGAAGCAGGAATTGTCTTTTTGGTGATTACTTTAATTATGATTTTCAAGTTCTGGCATGATATTATTGATTTCTTTACCGGTCATGGTAAAAAAGTTGATATTTTATATTCAATTAAAAAGAAGTTGGGAATTAAGAGTAAGTAATAACAGAAAATTTTAGTAAGGACATAGACTAGGAAAATGAGTGAGATTAATAAAAAGAAATCACTGAATGTTGGTCAAATTGTTTGTATAATCTTGGCTGCATTTTTAATGCTAGTGCAGATGTTTTCATGGGGGAAGACCTTTGGTAGATTGCCATTGAGTACCTTAATGAGATTTATTCCAGGAATGCTAGGTAGTGCAACATTAGTGCTTGTACCGATGGTTTTTGGTGCTGTATACAGCAAAAAGAAAATCCGTCCAACTGAAGCATTCAGATTCTGGATTATTGCAGTTGTAACGCTGATACTTCTGTATTTGGCTAACTTCATTAAGCGACCAGGTAGTTTTGTCATGTGGAAGCTGTGGGGTGTGTTCTTCCCAGTTTTGACAAGTACTTCAGTTTTACTGGCTGGATTGATTTTCAGTATTTTGGCTCAACCATATCTGTATGAGTTGCAACGCCGAATTACAACTAAGCAAAATGTGTTGCTGCTTAGTGCATTGACATTAGTAGGCTTTGCTACTAGTGCAGGTACAATGTACTTTAACTACTCCATTTACGGTGTTTACCTCGTATTATACTTTGCTTGGGGGATGTTCTTGGCCAATGTTAAGATCCCTAAGAAAGTCTTTGGCTGGTCAATTGCTGCAGGAGTATTTTCATTCTTTGTAATGTTTATTGGGGTTCCGGGATTTAACGGTGTCTACTGGTATCAGCGTTTATCCGGACGTAGTGGAGTTTATTCTTGGACTCCTAAGTTTTTAAGTAATCCTACCTCGCCATTTCTATTTTTAATGGTCTTGGCAGTATTCTTAATCTTTAGAAAAGTAATCGTTAGCTATAGCGCTAAGGATATGCGTTTCTTTATTCCAATAATTATTTTTATGGACGCACCAATTATTGGTGGGTTTGTAAGATCATTCCGCTTTACTAATAGTGCTGGTTTTAACAAGTTCTTGATGATCGTCATTATGATGATCGCAGCTCTTGCGCTGAACCATTTGTATAACCGCTTTTTATTTAGAATAAAGCCGATTAAGAAGACAGTTGAGTTCTTCAATAGTCATGATAATTTAGCTGAAGTTGTGGAATATGGTTGGAAGAACTTCACAGCATGGGTAGTTGAAAACCGAGTAAGACTTCTTACTTGGGGCTGGTTCTATATCTTGAGTTTTGCCTCATTCTTGATCGAATCAGACAATTTACGTATTCAAATTACGACTGCTACTGATATCAACGCAGTTATCTTCTTGCTCGGGACTAGATTCTTCGCCATCATTTTGACGGCTATCTTCCTCGATGCAATGTTTGCGATCTTCTACTTCATTACTACGCGTTACTGGACCTCAACTGTTTTGGTCAGCGTAATCACAATTGGTTGGGCTATTGCCAACAAGATTAAGTTGAACCTTCGTGGTGAACCAATTTACCCAACCGAAATTGACGAAATCGTAAACTGGAAGACTTTGCTTCCAATGGTTGGTGAAAAGACAGTCATCATGATTGGTGTTGCCTTGATCATCATCATTGCATTGTGTGTCTTCCTTGAAATCAAGTTTCCAATTAAGAAAAAGGGTTCATGGAAACGTCGTGGTATTTGGGCACTGCTCAGCTTGCTCTTATTCATGACTCCAATGCGTTTCAACCACGATGGCGGTATGATTTACCACATTAACCGTGGTTTTGATAACAAGCAATCATTCAGAAACCCTGAACGTGATATTCAAATTAACGGTCCATTATTGAACTTCTTGAACTACTTCGATTTACAGATTATGAATAAGCCATCTAATTACTCCAAGGCTACGATTAATCACTTGAATGAAAAGTATGGCAAGATTGCTGATGAAATTAACAAGACTAGAAAGAATACTTTAAAGGATCAAACTATTGTCTACAACTTGAGTGAAAGTTTTGTTGATCCATATACTTTCCCAACAATTAAGATTGATCCTAAGGTTCCAAACCCAGTTAAGTTTATCCAATCAATGAAGAAACGTGCCACATACGGTAGCATGCTTAGTGCCGGTTACGGTGGTGGTACTGCCAACATGGAATGGGAAACTTTGACCGGATTCAACATGGGTATGTTCAAGTCAACCTTGACTCCATATGTACAAATCGTACCAAACTACGACTTCTACCCAACCATTGGTATGGACTTCAACTACAAGTCAGCTGTTCACCCATTCATTGGTACTTACTACTCAAGAGTAGAAGACTACAAGAGATTTAAGTTTAACAAGTTCGTTTACCTTGGTTCTAAATACAAGATCATTGATCAAAAGAAACTTGGTAAGAGTACTTACAACTCTGACTTCACTACTTATGCTAACGGTTTGAGACAAATCAACAGCATGAAGGGTGGTCAATTTATTAACTTGATCTCAATTCAAAACCACATGCCTTACAACAACTGGTATCCAAACAACGAATACATGGGTAAGGTATCTGGTGAACTCTTCAACACTGCTGCCGTTCGTGAACAAATGGCAACTTACATCAAGGGTACGCAATACACCGACAAGGCAGTTAAGAAGTTTATTGGTCAAATTGATAAGATCAAGAAGCCAATTACCATTGTCTTCTACGGTGACCACTACCCAAGTATCTTGTCACAAAACTACACTGGCAGATACCCAGTTCAAATGCACTCAACTCGTTACTTCATTTACTCTAACAAGTACGCTAGAGAACATGGTGCTAAGGAGAAGTTGACTCACAACACTAATTACGTCAACACTAGCGACTTCACTGCAATGATGCTTGAACAAACTAATTCTAAGGTAACTCCTTACCAAGCATTACTTACTGAAGTTCACAAGAAGCTTCCTGCAATCACCATTAACTTTAACGGTGATAAAGGCTTCCAATTAGTTGATCAAAAGGGACACTTCGTTGATCCTAAGAAATTGACTTCAGAACAACAAGCAATTTTGAATGACTACGAAATGGTTCAATACGATATGACTGCTGGTCAAGCTTATGGCTTGAAGGCTAAGGGGTTCTACAAGTTAGATAACTAAACAAAAGACCGAACACGAAGTTCGGTCTTTTTTGTGTCTAATGGTAAAATAGTAGCTAAGAAAAAACGTGTTAAAGGTGATTAAAATGAAAAAGATAATGACAATGGCACTAACAAGTGCTGCACTTCTTGGACTTTCTGCTACAACTGTTCAAGCTGGTACATATAATCCAAAGAATACTACTAGTTTTAATATTAATAAACGTAACCATGTAACTAAAGGCAAAATTTACAAATTACATTTACCTGCAGCTGGTAGATTAGTTACAAATAGCAATGTTACCTTGAAAAATAGCATGGAATGGACATGTATTCCTTATGGCAAAAAGAAGAATACATATTATTTGCGTAAGGGTACATACTATTTAACCAGTTCAAAGAATGCCAACGTGAAGACTGCATATACTCGTTTGACCAAGATTCGTAAGAATTTAGAAACTTACGTTGAAACTAAGAAGGATAATGATAACAGCAGCCTTAAGGCAAGAAAGATTAAAATTGGTCAAAAAATCAAAGCAATGGGTGAAATGTACAATTATGATAGTATCGATTACTACAGCTTTACTATTGATTCACCTCAAATGGTTACGATGAAGATGACTAATAATCCAATTTATCAACTTGGAAAAGGCAACATCTTCAGCAATATGAACGTAATCATGTTTGATAAAGATAATTCTGTTGGCGGTAGCACTATGCTTTACCCAGAGGATTTCAAAGTTAATGGCAATAAGACTGCCAGCCAAAGTTGGTACTTGGCTAAAGGAACCTATGTGTTTAGTGTAAATACTCGCGGACTTTATGATTTCCAATTAACAGCCGTTCCTGATACACGCATGGTGCCAACAGATACTGAAATTGAATCTTTGAAGGATACTAAGGATGGTGTGGTTGCTACATTGAGGGATGCACTTCATGCTAAGACTTACGAACTTGCATGGCGTGAGAAGGGCTCAAAGGCTGCCTCATTTACTTCTAGTAGCAACACTGTAGAAGTAAGTACTGCTCCAGCTACGCGCTATCTAGAAAGAAACGGTCATAAAATTCCAGTTCAAATTGGTAAAAAGTTAGTTAATGGTCAAACTTATGATTTTGTAGCTCGCGGAGTAAGCAACCCTGACTACATTCGTTACGGTAATCCAGAAACTGATAATTATTTTGGTGCTTGGAGTAAAGTTGTTGAGCATACCTACTATGCTCCTTCAGATGCCACACCAGGAGCTGTCGATTTAACCATTGCTAAAGCTGACAATACTTACCACAACATTCATGTAGCTTGGAAGAAAATTGATAGTGCACAAAGTTACCGCATTGCTTACCGCCAAAAAGGTACAAGCAAGTGGTATTACGAAGTAACCGATAAAGCTTCTAACGCTATTACAGGTATTACCAGAAATAGAAGTTATGAAGTGAAATTACAAGCTTTAAATGGCAGAGAAGAAGGTCCATGGTCCGCAATTAAAACGGTTTTCTTAAAATAGCGGTTGACTAAAACTATTTTTCTCGTTAATATCATAACTAACGAATGAGTAGCGAATCGGCTCAGCGTTCAGAGAACTAGCGGTTGGTGTGAGCTAGACAGGCCGATTTTAGCGAAGTACTTAATAGGGTTGCTCCTTTACCGGCTTTAATAAGGCGCAGTAGCGCAAACGTGGGTGGTACCACGGCTAATAATGTAATTTAGTCGTCCCTTGATCGGAAGATCAGGGGACGTTTTTTATTGGAGGAAAATTATGGCAAAGTTTGATATCTTAGAAGACTTGAAGTGGCGTGGAGCCATTAATCAAGAAACTGATGAAGAAGGTTTACGTAAGTACTTAGCAGAACATGATGATCTTGCTCTTTACTGTGGTACTGACCCAACTGGTGACTCACTTCACATCGGTCACTTAATTCCATTCATGATCTTGAAGAGATTCCAAATGGCAGGTTACCACCCAGTAATTTTGATCGGTGGTGGTACTGGTGCAATCGGTGACCCATCAGGTCGTAAGACTGAACGTACTTTGCAAACTGCCGACCAAGTTAAGCACAATGAAGAATGCTTGACTAACCAAATGAAGAAGTTGTTTGGTACTGAAAACTTTGAAATTAGAAACAATGCTGAATGGCTTGGCAAGCTTAACTTAATCGATTTCTTGCGTGATTACGGTAAGTTCTTCCAAGTTAACAACATGATTAACAAGGACGTTGTTGCTAGTCGTCTTGAAAACGGTATTTCATTCACTGAATTTACTTACCAAATTTTGCAAGCCATCGACTTCTACCACTTGAACAAAGATGATGGTGTTCAACTTCAAATCGGTGGTAGTGATCAATGGGGTAACATCACTGCAGGTATCGACCTTATTCACAAGCTTGAAGGTGCAGATCGTCCTGCATTTGGTTTGACTATTCCATTGATGCTTAAGGCTGATGGTACTAAGTTTGGTAAGTCAGCTGGTGGTGCTGTGTGGCTTGATCCTGAAAAGACTAGTCCTTATGAATTTTACCAATTCTGGATTAACCAAGATGACCGTGACGTTGTTAAGTACCTTAAGTACTTTACTTTCCTTAGCCGTGAAGAAATCGAAGACTTGGCTGAAAAGACTGAAAAGGAACCTTGGAAGAGAGCTGCTCAAAAGCGTTTAGCTGAAGAAGTAACTAAGTTCGTTCATGGTGAAGCCGGTCTTAAAGAAGCTCAAATGATTACTGATGCATTGTTCTCAGGTGATATTAAGAACTTATCAGTAACTCAAATTGAACAAGGTTTGAAGAACGCTCCAAGTGCAGAAGCAGGCAGCGAAAAGAAGAACTTGGTTGACTTTTTAGTTGATACCAAGATTGAACCTTCAAAGCGTCAAGCACGTGAAGACATTAAGAATGGTGCGATTTATGTTAATGGTGATCGTGAACAAAGCGTTGACTTTGAAGTTGATCCATCAAGCGCCTTCGATGGTAAGTATGTAATTATCCGTAAAGGTAAGAGAAAGTACACTTTGGTTACAATTAAGTAATTAATCAGAGAAAATGGGATGATAATTCATCTCATTTTTTTGTTTTCAGAAATATATATGAAATTTAATTAATATAGTAACTGATTTTATGCAGTTTTGAATATTGAAAAAACATGAATTAAATAAAATAATATTTTACTAGATAAACTGTTATTTTATTTTTGCCACAAAAAGCAAAATAATCAATATAAGTTATTTTACAAATTCACATGATGACTATACGATTTAGAATACTGCAACAATATATGCATATAATTATACCGATATACAATTTAAGAATGCTGACACAGAGCACAACTGTAAAATATAGCCTTTTGAATATTTATTGTGAAATATTTAACTATCTTGTTTACTTTTGGCTAAATAGTGTTATAGTAAAAGCGTAAAGAGAAAGCAAGTAAATAGAAAGAGGTTATTAAAATGTTAGAATCAAGAAAAGTTTTAAAAGTTGTTTCAAGTTTAGTAATCGGCTTAAGTCTTGTCGGTATCGGTAGTAATGCCGCTCAAGCTACTTCATTTACTGCTCCAAAGTTAGGTGTTGCTGAAGACGTACCAACTAACCCATCAATTAAGAAGGGTGACAAGATCTTCGTCATTGTTAAAGACACCAAGAACCAAAGGGTTGCTGTTTACACTAAGAATGCTAAGAAGACTAAGAAGACAGTTAAAATGGGTTCAACTTTCACAGCAAAGGCTGTTAAGAAGGTTAACCACAAGAAGATTGTTAGAATTAACAAGAAGCAATGGCTGAACAGCAAGGATGTTGTTAAGAACTAGTCATTGATTAAAGTTTAATAACCTCATATATATTTGTGGGCTTTTTCTACTCTTGGATTAGGAATTTTTAAAGGGCAAAGATATTCAGAATGAATATCTTCGCCTTTTTTGATACAATAGAAACGCCGCTTTAGCTCAATAGGTAGAGCACCGCCGTGGTAAGGAGGAGGTCCCCAGTTCAAACCTGGGAAGCGGCTTTTTTTAGTAGGCAAAATAATGCTAAAATGATGACAACTAAATGATTTCTAACGAGAAAGGAAAGTTATATGAAACACGAACTTACAATGGCAGAAATTGCCAAGTTTCAAAAAGAATATAAAAAAGAACCACAAAACCGAGTAGCAGAACTAGCAGTCGTAAATAATGGTGTCCAAAAGGCAAGTTTCAATACTGAAGGAATTAGAAAGCTTAACCGTAATTTCTCAATTGAAATTCCTACTGATAATGTAACTGATCAAAAGCAATCTGGACGTTGCTGGTTATTTGCGGCATTAAATACTTTGCGTCATGGTTTTGCTAAAAAATACAATGCCAAGAATTTTACTTTTTCTCAAAATTATCTCTTCTTCTGGGATAGAGTAGAAAGAGCCAATATCTTTTTTGACAATATTTTAAATACAGCTGATAGACCACTTGATGATCGAACTGTACACACTTATATGCAAGGTCCTGATACCGATGGTGGTCAATGGGCTATGGCTGTATCATTGATTCGCAAGTATGGTTTGGTGCCAACTTATGCTCAAGAAGAGAGCTTTACTGCAAACAATACCGCCGCTTTTAACCGTGCATTGAATATGAAGCTGCGCGAAGATGGTCTAGTTTTGCGTAAATTAGCTAAGGAAAACAAGACCGATGAAATCGAAGCAAAGCGTCAAGAATTCTTAAGCGAAGTTTACCGCATGGCTGTCATTGCATTTGGTGAACCTGTCCAACACTTTGATCTTGAATTCAAAGATGACGATGGCAAGTACCATTTTGATGGTGATTTAACTCCACTCGATTTCTTCCATAATTACTTTACTGATGATCTTGATGATTACATTGTTTTGTTCAATGCTCCAGATCATGAATTTGATAAACTTTATGCATTACCATTTGAAGACAATGTTGAAGGTGGTACGCCAGTTCAATTTTTAAATACTGAAATTAACAACTTAAAAGAAGCTGCTATTAAGCAACTTAAAGCTGGTGAAACTATCTGGTTTGGCTGTGATGTCGGTAAAGATAGTGATCGTCAAAAAGGTATCTTATCTAAGGGCCTTTACCAAACCGATACTATTTTTAATATTGAAACTAAATTATCTAAGAAGGAACGTTTGCAAACTGGTGCTTCCGGTTCAACTCATGCCATGACTTTAGTGGGTGTTGATGTGGTTGATGGTAAGCCACGTCAATGGAAGATTGAAAATTCTTGGGGCACAAAAGTCGGTGAAAAAGGCTACTTTGTCATGGATGATGATTGGTTCAACGAATACTTATTTAAGGTAGTCGTAAAGAAGCAATACGTCCCAGAAAAATTAGTTAAGATCTGGGAAGGCGAAGCAACTCCAGTAGAAGCATGGGATTCAATGGCATAATGAATATTGATGCAGTAATTGATTTTACTAAAAAGCATTTAGAGGGCGAAAAGACAGGACATGATTTTTATCATGGTGAGCGTGTGGCTAAATTAGCTAGCAAGATGTACCTTGCTGATCATGAACATGCGCATAGGGATAGCCGCGAAGTAGCAATTATTAAATCTGCAGGTTATCTTCATGATACGATTGATGAAAAGATTTGTGTTGATCCCGCAAAGGTGGTTAAAGAGATCGAAGAATTATTGCCTCAATTAGGTTTTAATGATCTAGAAGCTTGGGGCATTCTTTATACTATTCAGCACATGTCTTTCTCCGCCAATATTGAGCATCAATATCATTTGCCGCTTTCTGGCCAATATGTTCAAGATGCAGATCGATTAGAAAGTTTGGGCGCAATTGGAATTGCACGTGCCTTTACATATGGTGGCAAGCACGGCAACAAGATTTATGATCCTAAAATTAAACCAGAGAAGTTAGTGAGTCATGATCAATATCGCAATCATGAGGAAACAACGATCAATCATTTTTATGAAAAATTATTTTCGTTAGCTGATTTGATGAATACACCGGCAGCTAAAAAAGAGGCTGAACGACGTACAGCTTACATGCGCAATTTTGTGCGTGAGTTCATGCAAGAATGGAATGTTGATTAAGAAAATAAGACTTAGTGGTAAAAACTACTAAGTCTTATTTTTTGAAATTTTATAGATTTGCTAGTAAAGTAGAGCTAATAATTTTTTGAATGAGAAAAGGAGAGTCATATGTCTAACTGGGATACCAAATTTGCCAAAAAAGGTTTAACTTTTGATGATGTTTTATTAATTCCGGCAGAAAGTCACGTTTTGCCAAATGAAGTTGATTTAAGCACTAAGCTTGCCGATAATATCAAATTAAATATTCCATTGATCAGTGCAGGAATGGATACTGTTACTGAAGGCGCAATGGCAATCGCTATGGCTCTTCAAGGTGGACTTGGTGTAGTACACAAGAACATGTCAATTCAAGCTCAAGCTGGCGAAGTAGCCAATGTGAAGAGCGTAGTCGTACCAAGCAATGCGACTAAGGCTGCAGTCGATGATCAAAATAGATTGCTTTGTGCCGCAGCTGTTGGTGTAACTAGTGATACTTTTGAAAGAGCAGAAGCACTTCTTGAAGCTGGTGCCGATGCAATCGTTATTGATACTGCTCATGGTCACTCAGCAGGTGTTTTGCGTAAGATTAAAGAATTCCGTGAACATTTTCCAAAGCAAACTTTAATTGCCGGTAATGTGGCAACTGGGGATGCCACTCGTGCATTGTTCGACGCTGGCGTTGACGTAGTTAAGGTAGGTATTGGACCTGGTTCAATTTGTACTACTAGAATCGTTGCCGGTGTTGGTGTACCACAAATTACTGCTATTTATGATGCTGCTTCAGCTGCACGTGAGTACCACAAGCCAATCATTGCCGATGGTGGTATCAAATATTCTGGGGATGTAGTTAAGGCTTTAGCAGCAGGTGGTAATGCCGTCATGCTCGGTAGTATGCTTTCAGGAACAACTGAAGCACCTGGTGATATTTTTGAAGAAAATGGCAAGAAGTTTAAGCGTTACCGTGGTATGGGCTCTGTTGGTGCGATGGCTCAAGCTCATGGTTCAAGTGACCGTTACTTCCAAGGCGGCGTTAACGAAGCTAATAAATTGGTGCCAGAAGGTGTTGAAGCTCGTGTAGAATACAAGGGCGACGTGAGTGATGTAGTCTTCCAAATTGATGGTGGACTTCGCTCTGGTATGGGTTACTGTGGTGCCGCAAATATTCCTGAGTTGATTGAAAAGGCACAATTTGTTCAAATCACTAATGCCGGTTTGCGTGAATCACATCCACATGATGTCCAAATGACTAAGGCTGCTCCAAATTATAAGTAGAAGAAAAAGGATTAAAAAAAGACTTAATCTAGACATTTGCTGCTAGATTAAGTCTTTTTCGTTTATCTTAAATAATTAAGCAAGTGAGTCCCATGCGGGAAGGTCAGTGATTGTGCCTTCAGCTAATTCCTTTTGCTTGTCAGTCAAATACTTCTTGTGAACAACAACTTCGTATACGTAGTCGTTGAACCATTCGTTGTTCATTACGTAGAAGCCCTTGGAACCTGACTTGTCGCCCCATGAGTTTTCAACTTTCCATTGACGAACTTCACCGTTGTCTTCATCAACACCAACTAAAGTCATGGCGTGAGAAACCTCGCCGACACCGGTCTTTAATCTGTCAGCCTTTGACATCTTAAGATCAACACCGAATAAGTCGTCTAATTTGTAAAGGTTAGTGTCAAGGTAACCAGTCTTGCGGTCCATTTGACGAAGAACATCGTTACCAAACCAAACAGCTTCGCCATCCTTTAATTGGGCAATTGAAGCAGCGGTCAAGTATTCCATTGGCACGTTCAAAAGCTTAATTCTGAGTGAACCAGAAACGTTGTCTTCTGCTGGTAAACCATAAAGCTTGCCATATTCGTGATCTGGAGCGTTAGTTAAAACAACGTAGTCATCAAAGTCAACGTCGCCTAAGTACTTGTGTAAGAATTCAAGTGGAGTAAGGTCTTTTTCTAAGTGATACTTCTTATCGTCATCGCGATATTCAAGATCAAATTTCTTAGGTGGCTCACCAACAGCAATGGCAGTCATTTGGTAAACCTCACTTAAGAATTTTTCACGAGTCTTCTTGATTTCGTCATCTTTGCCTTCTTGCTTTAATTTTCTAAGAAATAAAGCATCCTTCTTAAGCTTGTCGCCTAATGCAGTCGCAAAGCCAGTAGTATCGTTAGTGTTGAAAGTTTCAGGCATAGCGTATGAAGGAACAACACCGTATTTTTCAACTAATGCAGCAGCCATTTGGAATTGACCACCATCTGCACCAGCAAAGTCTAAATCACTTTTAACTTGGCGAGAATCAAGTGGCATGTCAGCACTGTCCAAAATACGGTTGTAGAACATGTTGGCACGTTCAATCTTGTCCCAGAAGAAGTTGTAAGCTTGTGAGAAAGTAAAATCCTTTGCCTTGTATTTCTTGCCGAATTCATGACGTAAAACGTTTAATGTGGCAAATAACCAGCAACGACCTGAGTGCTTTTGGTTGGTAACATTATCAGTATCAAGTTCAGTTGAAAAAACGCGGGTTAATTCGCTTTGAACGCGGTCATTGTAAGAAGCTTCAAGTACACCGTTACGTTGAGCAGCACGAGCAACGACTTCGTTTTTAGGATTTTTATTAAAATCGGCAGAAAACTTTTCCAGTTCCTGCACAGTTAATTCATGAGCCATTAAAAAAATCTCCTTTTTTCATTTTTAATTTTTTCTTAAATTAAGTCTATTTTAAGCCAAAATAAAAGCGGGTTCAATTAATGAACTCGCTTCAGAGAATTATATCCGTAACTTATTAGACCTCTTGCTTAATCTAATAAATTAATCAATGTGGATAGAATTGCTATCATCACCAGCATTTTGCTTTGGCAAGATGATAGTCAATACACCATTATCATACTTTGCATGGATCTCACTTGCAACTATATTTGGTAATCTATAGCTTCTTGAAATGCGACCTTCGCTTCTTTCTTTATGAATAATGTTCTTATCCTTGTCACTTGTATCCTTAAATGATTTTCTGCTGCCAGCAACTGTTAAAAGACCATCTTTGTAGTTAACGTTGATGTCCTCTTTGTTCATACCAGGCATATCGATCTTAACGGTATAGTCTTTGTCTGTTTCGGCAACATCTGATTGCATGATGTTTTCAATTTCAGTGTCATCAAAGAAGTTTCTTGGAAAACCAAACCAGTCGTTCATTGCATCCATCATATCATTGCGACGATTCATCATATCGTTTGCCATATTGAAAACTTCCTTTCAATTTTTATTTGCTCTTTAATTCGTAAGGACTCGTTCTTTTTCCTTACACTGATTATTGTAGTCAGTTTCAAAATAAATTAAACTATTTAGCACTTGAAAGTATATAGTGCTAATTTATGAATAAAAACTTTAGTAAATCAACGTTTAACACTTGTGGATAACTTTTGTATAATTAAAAAGAAAAATGAATGAACGAATTGATAAGGTGTTAAATCATGGTATATTTTCAAAAAATGACGCCAGAAGGCTATAAACAAATTGAAGATGAAATTGCACGTTTAAAGAAAGATCGTCCTCGCAGAATAAAGATTTTACAAGCTGCGCGAGCTCTAGGCGATTTATCAGAAAATACGGAATATACAGAGGCTAAAAGGAACCTTGGACACTTGCAGAGTCGTCTGCGTTATTTAGGTAAGCAATTAAAGTACGCAGAAATTGTCGAAACTAAGGATGATGGCAAAGTAGATTTGGGTAAGACCGTAGTTCTTAAATTTGATGACGATGATGAAACAGAAGAATATAAGATCGTCGGACGGATGGAGGCGGATTTGGCCGATGGCAAAATCTCCTTTGATTCACCTTTAGGTCAAGCAATTATGAAGCAAGAGGCAGGTATCGTTGCCACAGTCGAAGCCCCAGCTGGAGAATATAAGGTGACTATTGTAGAAGTGAAGTAAGCGGACGCCCTATCTGTATTTAATAAACTGTATTTTTTTGGTATAATATTGATTTTGTAGGATACAATCCAGAGTAGGAGTGAAAATTTTGAATACGCCAGAATCGAGAGAGGGAAACGTTATCCGCTATACAGTGTACCTGGTAGGGTATGTTATCGTCTTTGCAGTCGTTAAGCTAGTGACTAGGAAGACGCCATTGCATGTTTGGGATTTGATTTTGTTTTGCCTTGTTGCAGCAATGATTTTATTATTTTATGTTTATCGCTTTAATCGCGAACAACGTTTTTTTGCTCGAGATTTTAAATTACCATGGCTAGGCAGTTTTTCTACGGTAATGTTGCTTACTTTGGCAATCACGGCTACTCGAATTCTTATATCGTATTTACAAGCATATGAAAAGATTCCACATTATGACTTTCAATTGATTTATTTAAAAAATGAATCAGTTGACATGTTTTGGTTTTTGATCTTAGTACAAGGAATTATCTTACCAATTCTGCAAGAATTCCTTGCAACAGGATTTTTGTTTAATTATGCTTTTCGCAGAAGTACTACTCAAGTTGCAGTAACAGGAATTATTGTTTCAGGAATTATTTTTAGTTTGTTAAACTTTCAAAGTTCACTTTTGTTGGTTGTGATTGAGATTATCTATGGCGGGCTATTTGCCTGGAGTTATCTTTATACACAAACGCTCTGGATGCCGATTTATTTGGCTATCATTAGTGGCGTTTTAACCGTTATCATGGCGTAAAAAATAAACGGATGAGAAAAAATCTCATCCGTTTTTTTTGTACAAAAAAGCGGATAGCGTGAATCGAACCCGCATCTACAGCTTGGGAAGCTGTCGTTCTACCATTTAACTATACCCGCAATACTTCTTTATTCTATCATGCTTTTAATTAATAAACCAATTATTTTTGATGTGGCTCTTTTTGTACTTTTAGGTCAATATTGCTGCGATCAACCAAACTGGTAAAGTTTTGAAAAAGCCATCTACGCAGTTCGCCAGGATCAATGATTAGTGGCATGCGGTTATGAATGGGAGCTATGTCTTTATTAGGAGCGGTAGTAACCATAGAAAAATTATTTTGATCATAAATCCCTGCAATTAATGTGATGGGATTAGCCGTTTTAAAGCGGTAGCGTTCATGATATTTTTTGCCATTAGCTCCTTGGTATGTAGTTTTAGCATATTCAAAAAAATCGCTACTTAAAATTAAACAGCGTTGTCTAGCAAAAGAACGATCCCACATAGAAGGCTTATTTTCATAAAAACGCTCTATTCTGGCGTTAAACATCGGCTTTTTGGAATCTACTGGACTAGGATAGCCCCAGTTTTTATTGACGAGCTGCAGTTTATTGTCTTGATAGAGCAAGACTGGCGCAGTTTGATTTGGAAAAATATCTTGTTGCTTTATTTCGATTTTTGAATCGGTTAATGGTAAAGCGAGGTCTTCAGTCAGATATTTTTTTATTTGCATTAAATCGGGTATCCGAAAGTGATTACACATGTCTTGTTTCCTTTCATTGGTGATAGTTTAATCATAGCTTAAATTTTGTTAAAATTAGGTCATTAACATAAGAAATAAAATAAAAAAGCAAAGAGTATAAAATAAAATTAGAAAAGAGTAGAAGTTATGGCAAAAGAAATTTTATTAACCGGTGATCGTCCAACTGGCAAACTTCACATTGGTCACTATATTGGCTCACTTAAAAATAGAGTAAAATTGCAAAATTCTGGCAAGTACGATCCTTATATCATGATTGCTGATACTCAAGCGTTGACAGATAATGCTCGTAACCCAGAAAAGATTCGTAACAGTTTAATTCAAGTAGCATTAGACTACTTAGCTGTAGGCATTGATCCAAGTAAATCAACAATTTATGTTCAATCACAAATTCCAGCTTTGTTTGAATTAACTTCTTACTACATGGACTTAGTAACTGTAGCACGTCTTGAAAGAAACCCAACTGTTAAGACTGAAATTAAGCAAAAGGATTTCAAAGATTCAATCCCAGTTGGCTTCTTAAATTACCCAGTTTCTCAAGCTGCAGATATTACTGCTTTTAAGGCTACTATCGTTCCTGTTGGGGATGACCAAGAACCAATGCTTGAACAAACTCGTGAGATTGTAAGAACCTTTAACCGTGTTTACAACACTGATATTTTGGTTGAACCAAAGGGCTACTTCCCACCAAAGGGTTCTGGTCGTCTTCCAGGTCTTGATGGTAATGCTAAGATGTCTAAATCACTTGGTAACTGCATTTATTTGTCAGATGATGCTAAGACCGTTCAAAAGAAAGTTATGTCAATGTACACCGATCCAAATCATATTCACGTTGAAGATCCAGGTAAGGTTGAAGGCAACACTGTCTTTACTTACCTTGATGTCTTTGATCCAGATAAGGATAAGGTAGCAGAACTTAAGGCAGAATACCAAAAGGGCGGGTTAGGCGATGTTAAAATTAAACGTTACTTAAACAAAGTACTTGAAGCAGAACTTGCACCTATTCGTGAACGCCGTGAAAAGTACGCTCAAGATGAAGATGCAATTTATGAAATGCTTTTAGAAGGTTCAAAGAAGGCAAATACAGTAGCTAATGAAACTTTAGAACAAGTTCGTGATGCTATTGGTTTGAACTACTTTAAGAATAGATAAGAATAAACAGAGGTAAGTTCATGCACGATCGAATTCCTTGGAAACAATATTTCATGATGCAGGCACTAGTGATAGCTCAGCGCTCCACCTGCAACAGAGCTCTAGTTGGTAGTGTTTTGGTTAAAGATAATCGTATTATTGGCACGGGGTATAATGGATCGGTATCCGGACAACCACATTGTGATGAGGTAGGTCATCAAATGGTAGATGGGCACTGTGTTCGAACTATTCATTCCGAAATGAACGCGATCATCCAATGTGCTAAATTTGGCGTATCAACTGATGATACGGAAATATATGTGACTCATTTCCCTTGTTATAATTGCTGCAAGTCTTTGCTTCAAGCCGGTGTAAAGAAAATCAATTATTACTTTGATTATCGTGATAATCCGTTAGCAATGCAGTTGCTTCATGATTGCGGGGTACCATATGAGCAAATTAAAATCGATCGGAAATATGTGGAAAGCTTGGCTCATAAACTTGAAGAAGATGAAAACTAGATTTATTTGGCTATTTGGCCTGTTAGCCGTCTTTATGACGATGACAGGATTTGTGCAACCTAATATTGAAGATCATGTCCATATTTTAGACAAAGAGACTAAGACTTTAATTAAAGAAAAGAATAATCGTTATTTGCAGACTAAAGAGCAACCGCAAATAGCAGTAATTACAGTAAAGAAACTCAAGAATTTAACACCAAAGGCGTTAAATCATTCTAAACGTACTGTTTTTATTGTGGTAGGTCAAAAAGAAAAGAAGCGCAATGTGCAAATCTTTTCAAGCAAAGACTTACATGGAGCTTTTACTGCTGATACGAGATCGAATATTCTTCGCGCTGAAGTAGATCGACTTCGCAGCCATAATAATGCTACTTTTAACAAAGGTTTGCGGTTTGTTTTTCGGGCCTGTGCAACTAAAGTAGATCAACAATATCAGTATGCTCTTGATAAATATGATTTATCGCAAAGTGAACAGGATAAAATTTCCCATCCCCATCGAGTAGCACTGCCGATTGCATTAGCTTTAGCATTCTTAATTATGGGAATAATATATATGCTTAGAAGATTCGGGCATCATAGCTCCAATTTGCACAAATAGGCAACTTGACTTATTTGAATTAAGTCCTTAAACTTTTTGTAGACATAGTAAGTGAAACTGTTAGGTGAGACTCCTACGTGAACACACGCTATCGCCCAGAAACATCCAGAGATGCCAACGGGTTAAATAGGTGTCGTCGACTTAAGGCGAGATCCAGATAGCTAGCATGTGCTTACGTCACGTAGTGTTAAAACTGAACGACGAGTATGACAAAAGCCTTGTTTGGCGTGCAAGTCACCTGCAGAAATAGCAGGTGACTTTTTTGTTTGCTTGTCTATTGAATGAGAGGAATTGAAGAATGTTAAAACCAGCGAGCAAAAAACATTCAAATGTTGATATTCAACGAATTCAACGAATTGCACGTGAATCACGCAGCGAAACGCTAGCAAGATTACAAGCGAGTGCCGAAGGCCTTTCAACTAAAAAAGCTGATGAAAATAGAAAAGAATATGGCAAAAATGAAATAAGAACTAACACTAACGCTTCTAAATGGAGATTGTTGGGTGAATCCTTGGCGACACCGTTTACTGTAGTGTTGATTATATTGACTTTACTTACTACATTTACTAGTTACATTGTTCCTCACGGTAATAGCGATATTGAAACTGTAATCGTGATGCTACTGATGCTTCTTATTTCGGTAGTGGCGAATTTTATTCAAAAAATACGGATCGCTAAGGTAACTGAAAAATTGCTGAATATGGTGTCAGTTACTACCAATATTCGTCGTGATGGTAAAAATATGGAGCTACCAACTGAGGATGTGGTAGTTGGGGACGTGATCAATCTATCGGCAGGTGATATGATTCCAGCTGATATGAAGCTGCTGACTAGCAAAGATTTATTCTGTTCTTCTAGTTATCTTGATGGTGATTCTGAACCAACTGAAAAAGTAGCTAATGTGACTCTAAAGCCGAGTATGTTAGCTGATTATCTCAATTATCCTAATATTTTATATGAGGGAACTACTATTGTTTCTGGTTCTGGCAGTGGCATTGTGTTCGCGGTAGGAAATAACACTGTTTTTGGTAAAAAGGTCCAGAAGATTTCACGCAAAAAAGTTAAGACGACTCTTTTTGATCGGGAAATGAAGCAACTTGCTAGAATCTTGATAATCGCTACAGCTATCTTATTGCCACTATTATTCATAATTAATGGCGTAACCAAAGGCGATTGGGGAGAAAGCTTAATATTTGCTCTAGCTGCAGCAGTTAGCCTTACTCCTGAAGTTTTACCAATTATTGTTAATAGCAATCTGACTAAAGGCGCTCTTGAAATGTCTAAGCAAGGCGTAGTAGTTAAGCAGATGAATGCTATTCAAAATTTGGGTTCAACCGATGTTTTTTGTATCGATAAAACAGGTACTCTTACTCAAAATCAAGTGGTGCTAGAGCGACACTATGATTTAGAAATGGAAGAAACGCCGCGCATCTTGAAATTCTCATACTTAAATGCTTATTATCAAACCGGGATGAAGGATTTGATTGATAAAGCAGTAATCGATGCGGCTGGTGATGAATTAGATGTAAACGAGATCCAACGTGATTACAATAAAATAGATGAAATTCCTTTTGACTATAGCAGAAAAAGAATGAGCGTTGTGGTGGTTGATAACGATGAACACCATGGACAACACTTATTAGTAACTAAAGGCGCTGCGGAAGGGATGCTAGATATTTCTAACCAAGTTGAAGTAAATGGCAAAACCGAGAAATTGACTTACGCTTGGCGTGAAAGAATCTTAAACCAAATTAATGAATTAAATGATGACGGTTTGCGTGTTCTATTAGTTGGTTATAAATTGAATCCAGCTCCAGTAGGAGAATTTTCGGCTAAAGATGAAAATGATTTAACCATTATTGGCTATCTAGCATATCTTGATCCACCTAAGGAAAGTACTAAAGAGGCTTTGCAAGATCTAAAGAATGATAATGTAAATGTTAAGATCTTTACCGGCGATAATGAGGCAGTTACAAGAGCGATTGCTCTGCAAGTTGGTTTGAACGTGGATACGGTTTACGATGGTGAACAAATTGAAACAGCAACCACGGAAGAACTAGCAGAAATTGTTGAAAAGTGTAATATCTTTGTTCATTTAACTCCTGAATTGCGCGTTAAGATTATTCAAGCGTTAAAGAAAAATGGACATACAGTAGGCTACATGGGCGATGGCAATAAGGATGCTTTGGCAATGAAAGTTTCCGACGTCACTGTTACTTCTAATAATTCTGTCGATATTATTAAGGAGTCTGCTGATATTGTATTTGAACAAAAGGATCTCCAGTTGCTTGAGCAAATGATTATTACAGGGCGTAAAGTCTTTTCAAATACAATGAAATACATTAAGACGTTTTTGGTAACCAACTTTGGCAGTATTATTGCAATGGTCATTGCTTCACTTACTTTGCCATTTTTACCGTTATTGCCTTTGCAGCTACTTATTTTGAACTTGATTTATAGTCTTAGCTGTTTAGTGATTCCATTTGATAGTGTATCTAGAAACTATGTGAAGAAACCGCAGAAATGGTCAATTAATAAATGGCCTAAGTTCGTACTTAACTTTGGACCGATTCCCGCAATAATCGATTTGATTACTATGGCATTAATGTTTTATGTGATCTGTCCGTACTTGGTAGGAACTGATTTTCATCATTGGGTATTTCAATCGCTGTTTTATTCAGGCTTATTTGTGGAATCCTTGTGGACAAGAGAAATGGTTATCCATGTTTTGCGCGATGAACGTTTCCCATTCATTAAGCAACGTGCCACTCCAGTTGTGATCTTGGTAACTTTTGGCTTGGCTCTTTGGGGCAGCGTCTTGCCATCTTCTAATGTGGCAGCTAGTTTGGGATTAACGCAATTGCCAATCAGCTTTATTTTGGTAGTTGTTGCATTAGAAATAATATATGTTTTATTAACTACGGCAATTAAGCAATTATATTTAAAAAAAGAAAAATTTTAGAGAAAAGGAATTGGTGTTTTAGCCCAATTCCTTTTTTTGCATGTTATTATAGAATAGATATTTTAGACGAATAAAGGAGTATGACTAATTAATGGCTGATAAAGATACTTTTTACATTACAACCCCAATTTACTATCCATCTGGTAGATTAACTATTGGTAATGCTTATACTACAATTGCCGCAGATACTATGGCTCGCTACAAGCGTAGCCAAGGCTATGACACTTTCTTTTTAACTGGTACTGATGAACATGGCTTGAAGATTGAACAAAAGGCCGAAGCTCAAGGAATTAAGCCTCAAGAATTCGTTGATAAGATGGCTGCTTCATATAAGAAGTTATGGAAGAGTCTTGATATTTCTTACGATAAATTCATCAGAACTACTGACGAAGAACACGTTAAGGCTGTCCAAAAGATTTTTGAAAAACTTTTAAAGAAGGGCGACATTTACTTAGGCGAATACACTGGTTGGTACTCAGTTGAAGACGAAGAATACTTCACTGAATCACAACTTGCCGAAGTTTATAAGGATGACAACGGTAATGTGATTGGTGGTAAGGCTCCAAGTGGTCACGAAGTACGTTTGGTTAAGGAACCTTCATACTTCTTCAAGATGAGCAAGTACGCTGACAGATTGGTTGAATACTACAAGGAACATCCTGAATTTATTTTGCCTCATTCTCGTGAAAAGGAAATGCTTAATAACTTCATTAAGCCAGGCCTTGAAGATCTTTCAGTTACTCGTACCACTGTTAACTGGGGAATTCCTGTCCCAAGCGATCCCAAGCACGTAGTTTATGTTTGGATTGACGCACTCTCTAACTATATTACTGCTTTAGGTTATGGCTCAGACAATGACGAATTGTTTAAGAAATATTGGCCAGCAGATGTTCACTTGGTAGGTAAGGAAATTGTACGTTTCCACACTATCTATTGGCCAATTATGTTGATGGCACTTGATTTGCCACTTCCAAAGCACATTATTGGTCACGGCTGGGTATTGATGAAGAACGGTAAGATGTCTAAGTCTAAAGGTAATGCAGTTTACCCAGAATCACTTACTAGTCGTTATGGTGTTGATCCACTTCGTTACTACTTGATGCGCGCACTTCCATTTGGTGCAGATGGTATTTTCACTCCTGAAGACTTTATCGAAAGAATTAACTATGATTTAGCTAATGACCTTGGTAACTTGCTTAACCGTACAGTTTCAATGATTAATCAATACCAAGATGGTCAAGTTGCACCCGTTCCTGTTGCTCAAGACAAGTTTGGTAAGGATTTACAAGATACAGCTGCTAGTGTGATTGCAGACTACCGTCAACAAATGGATTCACTTCATTTCTCACAAGCTTTAGACAGCATCTGGAAGTTAGTAGCACGCGCTAACAAGTACATCGATGAAACTACTCCTTGGGTATTGAACAAGGAGGGCAAGAAAGATGAATTGTCTCATGTAATGAGTAATTTAGCTGAAAGCTTGCGTTTGATTGCCATTATGATTTATCCAGTAATGACTGAAACTGCACCAAAGATGTTTGAACAACTTGGCTTGAACTGGGATGATGAAGATCAAAAGAATTTAGCCTTTAATGATTTTGGTTGGAATACCAAGGTAATTGAAAAGCCAAAGCCAATCTTCCCAAGACTTAAAGCTGAAGAAGAAGTTAAGTACATCAAGGACGAAATGGCAAAGGCTAAGCCAAAGAAGACTACTAGAAGTGAACAAAAGAAGGGTAATGAAATTACCATTGATGATTTTGACAAGGTAAAGATCCAAGTTGGTCAAATCTTGTCAGTAGAACCAGTTAAGGGCTCAAATAAATTACTCATGTTCAAGCTTGACTTTGGCGATGGTAAAGAACGTCAAATTTTGAGTGGTATTCGCAAGTTTTACCCAGATGCAAGTGAACTTCTTGATAAGAAGGTTTTAGCTGTTACTAACTTGAAGCCACGTAAGATGTTGGGTCACCTTAGCGAAGGTATGCTTTTATCTAGTGAAAAAGATGGTCAAGTTAAATTAGCACTTGTTGGTGATGAACATCCAGTTGGAGCTGAATTAGGCTAATGGAAATTATTGATAACCATACGCACTTAAATGATGAGCCCTTTAGAGGGAAGGAACAGTACTATCTTGAACGTGCCAAAAGTTTGGGTGTAACCAAAGTTATTTGTGCGGGACAAGATCCTGACTTTAATGAACGAGCTGTTGATTTGGCAGAAAAGTTTGATAACGTCTATGCGATGGTGGGATATTGTCCTGATGTGGCCAAAGATTATGATCAAAAAGCCGAAGATAAGCTGATTGAACAATTGAAAATGCCTAAAGTTGTCGCAATGGGTGAGATCGGTCTTGATTACTATTGGGATGAATCGCCTAGGGATGTACAACGTGAGGTTTTTGCTCGTCAAATCGAAGTGGCACATGATTTAAAAATGCCGGTCGATATTCATACTAGGGATGCATTTCCTGATTGCTACGATATTTTGAAAAATAGCAATTTAGAATATGGTGCCATTTTGCATAGCTTTAATGGTGGGATTGACTGGTTAAACAAGTTTTTAGATTTAAACGTTTACTTCTCATATTCAGGTGTAGTTTCTTTCACCAAGGCTACTGAAGTTCATGAAAGTGCTAAAGCAGCTCCGCTTGATCGAATCCTAGTTGAAACCGATGCACCATATTTAACACCTAAGCCATATCGTGGTCGTCAAAATGAGACTGGCTATGTGCGTTATGTTGCAGAGGCAATTGCCAAGTTAAAAGATATTCCACTTGAAAAAGTTGCAGAAGCTACTTATAAAAATACAGTGAGAGTTTATGGTCTTAAATAAAAAGAATTTTGATGCGGTAGTTGTCGTTGAGGGAAAAGACGATACTATTCGTTTAAAACAATTTTTCCCAGGAATTGAGACGGTAGAAACTAATGGTTCTGCTGTTTCAGATAGTGTTTTAGCTCAGTTGAAACAGCTCAGTAAAAATAGACAAATTATTGTTTTTACAGATCCTGACTTTAACGGTGAGCGAATTCGCCGAATTGTAACTAATGCTGTGCCTAATGCTAAGCAGGCTTTTATTACACGTAAAGAAGGTGAACCCCATAAAAAGGGGAGTCTTGGAGTAGAGCATGCTTCAAAAGAAGCACTTGAAAAGGCATTAAGCGATTTACATGAAGTTAGTCCACAAGCAAGTGATTTAACTGAAAGCGAATATCGTAAATTAGGTTTAGCAGGCGGCGCAGGCTCTCGTAAGTTGCGGGAACAAGTTGGCATTAAGCTTAGAGTTGGATATGGTAATTCTAAGCAATTCTATAATCGTTTGCATACCTTTGGTGTTTCACTTGATGAGTTAAAAAATGCGGTAGAAGAGGCGAAAAATGACAAATAATATTCCAATTGGTTCTCCCGTTAGAACACAAGCAATTATTAACCGCTATTTTGTAAAAGCTAAGAAAAACTTGGGTCAAAACTTCTTAATCGACCAAAATGCAATTTTGGGTATTGTTGAAGCTGCAGATATTCATGCGGGTGATCAAGTAATTGAAATTGGTCCTGGTATTGGTTCTTTAACCGAGCAACTTCTACTGGCAGGTGCAAAAGTTTTTGCCTATGAAGTAGACGATAGTTTGCCAGATATTTTGCAAAATGAGCTGCCTAAAAAAATTGGTGATGCTCCTTTAGAAGATCGCTTTAAGTTAATGCTTAAAGATGTGCTTAAGGCTGATTTTAAAGAAGATCTTGCTGGCTTTTTTGACATGAACAAGCCAATCAAGGTAGTTGCTAATTTGCCATATTACATTACTACTCCAATTATTTTTGCTTTAGCTGAGTCAGATTTGCATTTTGCTAGTTTAACTTTAATGATGCAAAAAGAAGTGGCCGAAAGGCTAGAGGCTAAGCCGGGCAGTAAAGAATACGGTCCGTTAACTATTTCTGTTCAAACTGAAATGGATGTCAAAGTGGCATTAGAAGTTAACCATGAATCATTCATGCCGCGTCCTAAGGTCGATTCGAGTGTAGTTGTTTTAACTCCATTGAAGAATAAACCCGAAATTGAGAATCGCAAGCACTTTGTTTGGGTAGTTAAAATGTGCTTTTCACAACGTAGAAAGACACTGAATAACAATTTGAAAACGTTGATTCCAGACACTGAAAAGCGTGAAGCCTTAATTAAAAAGATTGGTGTAGATCCACGAGTTAGACCTGAAAATTTAACAATTGAACGATTTATTGAAATAGCTAGAAATATTCCCACTAAGTAGTGTATAATATTGATTTTACTGTTAAAATGTGATAAAATGTCACCAAAGGAGTTGTTGTTTAGTGCCAACATCGATTATCACAATAAAGCATAAGTTGGATTCTCACTTAGGTGATACCTTAACAGTAGTAGCTCAAGCGGGTCGTAAGAAAGTTACTAAGAGACGGGGAATTCTCAGAGAAACATTCCCTGCAGTGTTTGTGGTCGATTTAGACCAACATCAAAATAATTTTAAACATGTTTCTTACAGTTACACTGATTTATTAACTAAGAATATTGCATTAAAGTTTGATGATGAGGCTGAGGAAGCTGAAGCTTAAACACAATTCAGAATTGTCACTAGCATTAAAAAATGTTAGTGCTTTTTTTTGCTCTTTAGAGTATATTTATTAAGTATAAAGCCAAACATTAGAAAGGAAATATCATGAAACGTTCAGAAAGATTGGTTGATATGACCAAGTATTTAATGGAGCGTCCCCATACTCTAATTGCGTTACCATTCTTTGCTAAGCGATACGGTGCAGCTAAATCCTCAATTTCAGAAGATTTAGCCATTTTGAAACACACACTAGCTAATAATCAAGATGGTATTTTGGAAACTGTAGCAGGAGCAGCTGGTGGGGTACGCTATATTCCATTTTTAGGTAAAAATCATGCGGAAGATTATTTATCTGATTTAGCATCAAGAATTGAAGACCCAAGTCGAATTTTAGCCGGCGGTTTTGTTTATTTATCAGATATATTGGGTGATACGCAAGATTTGCGTAGAATTGGTGAATTGGTTGCCACTCGCTACGCTTATGATGAGATAGATGCCGTAATGACGGTCGAAACTAAAGGAATCGCTTTAGCACAAGCTGTAGCTCGTTACTTGGATGTGCCATTTGTAACAGCTAGAAAACGTTCTAAGGTTACTGAAGGAGCAACGGTTTCTGTTAACTATATCTCATCTTCATTAGCCCGCGTTTCTAAAATGGAATTGCCAACTCGTGCTCTTAAAAAAGGTGCAAAAGTATTAATCGTGGACGACTTTATGAAAGGCGGCGGTACCTTAACTGGGATGGAAGAACTAGTTAAGGAATTTGAAGGCACGATTGCTGGTATTTGTGTTCTTTGTGAAGCTGATTTTGATAAAGAAAAATTAGTCAAAAACTACCTTTCATTAGTAAAAATTAGTAAAATCGATACGGCAAAGAAGCTCATCTTGGCAGAACCAGGAAACTTCTTAAATGAAACTGATTTTGATCGCTTTTAAATGCTATACTAGATCTAAGTTTTAATTATTAAGAGGTTAATTACTAATGGAAAAATATGTAGTTGTTCTTGCCGCAGGCAAGGGTACACGAATGAAGTCAAAGCTGTACAAGGTTTTACACAAAGTTTGTGGTAAAACCATGGTAGAGCACGTAGTTGATGCTGCTAGTGGAATTAATCCTACTGAGATCGTAACTGTAGTAGGTACTGGTGCAGGTGAAGTCGAGAAGGTATTAGCAGACAAATCTAAGTTTGCTTTCCAAGAAAAGCAATTGGGTACCGGTGATGCAGTAATGACTGCTAAAGAAGCCTTAGGTGATAAGGAAGGCGCTACTTTAGTAGTTACAGGTGATACCCCATTATTTACTACTGATACTTTTAATGAATTATTCAAGTATCACGCAGAAAAGGGCAATGCCGCTACTGTTTTAACTGCAGAAGCTCCAAATCCATTTGGCTACGGCAGAATTATTCGTGATAATCAAGGCAATGTTTTACGAATTGTTGAACAAAAAGATGGTAATCCTGAAGAATTAAAAGTTAAGGAAATTAACACCGGTGTATTTTGCTTTGACAATCAAAAATTGTTTGAAGCTTTAAAGCATGTTGATAACGATAATGCTCAAGGTGAATACTACTTAACTGATGTGCTTGAAATCTTGCGCAACAATGGTGAACGCGTTGGTGCTTACAAGATGCCTGACTTTAGTGAAAGTCTTGGTGTAAATGATCGTGTTGCTTTAGCTCAAGCTACTAAGACCATGCAAAGAAAAATAAATGAAGCTCATATGCGTAACGGGGTTTCATTTGTTGATCCTGATACTGCTTATATTGATGCAGATGTAAAAATTGGTAACGATACTGTGATTGAAGGCAATGTAGTTATCAAGGGTAACACTGAAATTGGTAGCGATTGTTACATTACTAATGGATCAAGAATTATCGATTCTAAGATTGGTAATGGTGTAACTATTACTTCTTCAACTATCGAAGAAGCTGAAATGGATGACAACACTGATGTCGGTCCAAACTCTCACCTTCGTCCTAAGGCAATTATTCGCAAGGGTGCTCATATTGGTAACTTTGTCGAAATTAAGAAGGCAGAAATTGGTGAAAACACTAAGGTGGGTCACTTAACTTATGTTGGGGATGCAACTTTGGGTAAAGATATTAACATTGGTTGTGGTACAATCTTCTCTAACTACGATGGTGTCAAGAAGCTCCATACTAATGTTGGTGATCATTCATTTATTGGTGCTGGCTCAACACTTATTGCTCCAATCAATGTTGCTGATCATGCCTTTATTGCTGCCGACTCAACTATTACTAAGGACGTAAACAAGTACGACATGGCGATTGCACGTGGACGTCAAGTTAACAAGCCAGATTACTGGCACAAGCTTCCACTTTCCAAAGATAAAGATTGGGAATAATTAATAAATAAAGAAGTAACCCTGGTTCATTTAAACTAGGGCGCTTTTTTGCTAAGAAAGTATTAAGGCTATAGTATTTATTTGCAAAATTATATAAGAGCCCTACAATAGATTTACAAAGATGTTTTTAATGAGGTAGGTATATATTTATGAAGTTAAGTCATAAGTTAATGATGGTATCAGCAGCTGTTTTGATGGGCGTTAGCCCAGTTGTAGGTATGGCAAATAGTGCTTCTGTTCAAGCTGCACCAATTGCACATGCTAAGGGTGTTCATAATACTTATGGTAAGAATAGTCGCGTTAAGATGACTAAGACCATGAAGTTTGTAGACCGCTATGGTAAGAAGACATCAAAGACTGCAACTAAGGGTGGTCACTACACTATTTGGAATGTAAAGAACATTAACGGTGAAGTTTACTACAGTATCCAAACTGACTTGAAGTACTGGATCCCAGCTGCTGCAACTGAAGGTACAGTAACTTACAAGTCTGGTAAGACTACTTATACTCTTAAGTCTAACGGCAAAAAAGTTGTAACTTCTACTTCAACTGCAAAATCAACTAAGAAAGCAGCTAAAAAGACTACTAAAAAGGTAGTTAAGAAAGCAACAAAGAAGACTGTTAAAAAGTCAGAATCTAAGAAAGACAACAAGAAGACTACAACCAAAAAGTCCTCAGCTAAGAAAACAACTAAAAAGACTACTTCAAAGAAGTCTAGCAAAATTAAGGTAGTTAAGATTTCAATGAAGAAGAAAGCTTATGTTTATGACAACAATGGCAAGCGTGTTAAGAACTATTTAGGCACTAGTTACATTGGTAAAGATGTAACTGTAAAAGGCTTAGGTACTAAGACTATTAAGGGCACTAAATACTACGCTTTAAAGCCAAATCATTATTACGTTAAGGCTTCAGATGTTACTGTTAAGTAACAATGTGGAGTAAAAGATATCTTTTCCTTAAGAAAGGGTATCTTTTTTGTTTCTAAAATTGGCAAAATTTAGATTTGGATTTACAATATATAAATGAATTAGAATTTTAGTTTTAGATATGAGGTAAATTATCGATGAAATTAAGTCATAAGTTAATTATGGTATCAGCAGCTGCATTAATGAGTGTTAGTCCACTTTTAAATACTACACAAAACGTAAATGCTGCGACAGCTTCAACTAAGAAGACTACTACAAAGAAGACTTCAAGCAAGAAAACAACTACAAAGAAGTCTGCTTCTACTAAAAAGACCACTTCAACAAAGAAGTCAATTTCAAAGAAGACTACTAAAAAAGCTGCTTCATCAAAGACAACTACTTCAAAAAAGACTACGTCTAATACTATTAAGTTAACTCACAACGCTTATGTATATGACAAGAACGGTAAGCGTCTTAAGACTTACATGGGTAGCGCTAAATACACTACTATTGCTAAAGGTGTAACTGTAAATTCAAATGGTACTAAGACTATTAATGGCGTTCTTTACTACAGCCTTGGTGGTGGTGCATACATTAAGGCCGCTAACGTAGATGGTAAAGTTGCAACTAGTTCATCAACTAAAAAGACATCATCAAAGAATACTTCTTCAAATAAGCCTTCTACTGATGAATCAGAAGATAGTACCAGCACTAAGTTAATTCACAATGCTTATGTATACGACGTAAATGGTAAGCGTATCAAGAAGTATGAAGGTAAGTCAAAGCTTACTAAGGGTACAGAAATTGATACTTACGGTACTGTGAATATTAAGGGTAAGAAGTATTACCAACTTGATGAAGAAGGTACTGCTTTCGTTAAGGCTGGTAATGTTGATAGACCAACTACCATTACTTTAAAGAAGAATGCCTACATTTATAACGGTGAAGGTAAGACCAAGAAGAAGCTTGTTAAGAAGGGCAAGACCGTTAAAACCACAGAAGCTAGATACATTGGTACCAAGCTTTACTACAAGATTGGCGATGATCAATTTGTTAAGGCTGCTAATGTAGGCAAGGTTAAGGGCGAAGAACTTGATCCAATTAATGAACCAGATGGTGCAGCAACTGTTGAAGTTCCAGATACTGAAGATGTAAATTCAACTAAGGTAATTACTAAGGGCGTTGTTTCACTTTACGACATTAAAGGTCAAAAATACGCTAATAGAATATTCGATGCTGGTGTAAGTCAACAAGTTTCTGAATTAAGATACATTGCAACTTCAGTAAACTCAACTCCACAATTGTTCTACAAGTTAGCTAGTGGTAGAGGTTACTTAAAGGCTGATGAAGTAACTGTTGATGGTAAGATTTTGAATGCTGTTAACACTCCAGAACAAGCTAAGGCTGATGTTACTGTAGCTACTACTGCTGATAAGGCTAAGTTGACTCAAAGCATCAATGAAGCTGCTAGTGTTAAGGCTTCAGAGATTTACAAGCTTTCAAGCTCAACTGCTAAGGCTGCATACGACAAGGCTATTACAGATGGTGCTATAGTAAATAACAATGCTAGTGCAACTATCGGTCAAGTTAACGAAGCAGAAAGTGCTATTACTAGTGCTAAGGCTAAGCTTAACGGTGCTAAGATTGCTGTAGCTAACCTTAACAGCTTGACTCCAGATGAAGTAACTGCAATTGTTAGAGCAGTTGCAAATGCTAATAACGTTCCAGAAAGCGCAATTCAATTCTCAAATAACAACACTACTTTATCAATCGTAACTAACGGTTATACACAATCATTAAACATTAATGACTACGCTGTTCAAAACTCAGCTATTAATCGTTAATTAAGAGAAAAATAAAATAAGACGTAGCGTCAAAAGACGCTATGTCTTATTTTTTTAGGATATTTTCGTTGTACTAGAAAGTACAAGTATATTCTAACTTTTTTAGTGAGGAATAGTTAGTGCTTTTACCGCTTTTTTACTGTTAAAACAAAAAATCTTGTTATAATTAAGGAGTACATGGTTCTTTTTGGAACAACTTTTGCTAAAATAGAGCTGGTTAATTATTTTTACGGAGGAAATTATGTCCTATAAAGACGATATGATGATTTTTGCCCTCAACTCAAACGTGCCATTAGCACAAAAGATTGCTGATCGTGTGGGCGTACCACTTTCAAAGTCAAGTGTTGAACGTTTTAGTGATGGCGAGATTCAAATTAATATTGATGAAACTGTACGTGGTAAAGACGTATACCTCATTCAATCCACCAGTGATCCAGTAAATGACAATTTAATGGAACTTTTGATTATGATTGATGCTGTACGTCGTGCCAGTGCTCGTACAATTAACATTGTGATGCCTTACTATGGTTACGCTCGTCAAGACCGTAAGACTCGTGCACGTGAACCAATTACTGCTAAGCTTGTTGCTGATATGCTTCAAACTGCAGGTGCAAATCGTATTTTGTCACTTGATTTACACGCACCACAAATTCAAGGCTTCTTTGATATTCCAGTTGATAACTTAATGGGTGCTCCACTTCTTGCTGATTACTTCTTACGTAACAACTTAGAAGAAGGCGCAGTTGTTGTGTCACCTGATCACGGTGGTGTTAACCGTGCTAGAAAGCTTGCTGAATTCTTAGGTTGTCCTATCGCAATCGTTGATAAGCGTCGTCCTAAGGCTAATGTCGCCGAAGTTATGAATATTATTGGTGATGTTAAGGGTAAGCGTGCAATTATCATTGATGACATGATTGATACTGCTGGTACTATTACTTTAGCAGCTCAAGCATTAATTGATGCAGGTGCTACTGAAGTTTATGCTAGTGCAACTCATGCTGTTCTTTCTGGTCCAGCTATCAAGAGATTAAATGCTTCACCAATTAAGAACTTAGTTCTTACTGATTCAATTAATCAACCAGCTGAAAAGAAGCTCGACAAGATGCTTTTAGTATCAGTGGGTCCACTTATGGGGGATGCTATCAAGTGCATTCAAGAACATAAGGCACTTAGCCCATTATTTAATACTAGATATGAAGCAGACAAGAATGAATAATTAAAGATTTAAAAAGGACGACTAGTCGATTGACTAGCCGTTTTTTGTATTAGGTGAAAAACATGGCAAAATACTTATCTTTTGATATTGGCGGCACAAATTTGAAATATGCCTTGATTGATGAAGAAGGAAAAATTTTTGAAAAAGACAGAATAGAGACGAATACAGAAAGTCTTGCTGCGTTTATGCAGTCAATTTATCAAGTAGCAGATAAATATCGAGGACAGTTTAAGGGAATTGCTGTTTGCGCACCAGGTAAGATTGATACTAAGCACAAAGTTATTTATTTTGGTGGTGCTCTGCCATTTCTTGATGGGCTGAATTTACAAGAAACTTTAGGCAAAAAATATCAGGTACCGGTTAGCGTAGAAAATGATGGTAAAGCTGCGGCTTTAGCAGAGCAATGGCATGGTGAATTACATGATGTAGCTGATGGCGTCGCTATTACTCTAGGAACTGGCGTTGGTGGTGGGATAGTAGTTAATCATCGAGTCGTTCATGGTTGGACATTTCAAGCAGGAGAGCTTAGCTGGATGATTACTAACGCTGGAATAGGCGCCAAAAATATGGCAGCATATACTGGTTATACCTGTTCAGCGGTTAATATGATTAAAAAAATCAATTTAGCGTTAGGTAATGTTTCGAATCTAGATGATGGTGTAGCAGCTTTTAAAGCGATTAATGAAGAAAATTTACGTGCATTGGCAATCTTTCAACGTTATTGTCGCAATGTGGCTATCATGATCATTAATATCCAAACTATCATTAATGCTTCCAAATTTGTAATTGGCGGTGGAATTAGTGCACAACCAGTCTTAATTGAAGAGATTAATAATCAATTGCATAAAATTTTAGAAAATAATCCAATGATTGGTAAGCAAATGATTGCTCCACCCGTAGTAGCCGCAAAGTATGGTAATGATGCCAACTTATATGGGGCTTTATATGCGTTGCTACTTGAATTGAAAGAAAAAAAGCAAACAAAAATGGACTAGTTTTTGGCTAGTCCATTTTATTAATTAAATTTATTCATTTTTAGATAAAGCTTTAGCAATACTTACGCTTGCTGCGGCGATGCTGACGACCATACCAGTCTTGCATCCTGTCTTCACAATATCCATAATTAAGTCCTTGTTGTCATGAATGAAATCAAATGATAGCTTAGTATAATCCATGCAATAACCATGAATAGTATTCATTAAGTCTTTGACTTGTCTGTAGCCACTTTTTTCGACATGTTCAATCTCGTCTTCGGGATTAATTTGAGTTCTTACGTTTGTATTTAAATCGTCATTATTCATAACAGATACCTCTTTTCTATATAAATCTATTTTACCTCTTACGAGGCTTTCTTAAGTATCTTAATGCTCCATTTTTGACGTATTTTTGGAATTGTTCATAAAGGGGATCAAAAATTTGCGGTTGATCTTCGTCATGTGAAAGCATGGTCTTAGGGAAGAAGAAGCGCTCATCACCTTGGAAAGTACCATTTAATGCTCGAACTAAAGGACTAAGCTGGGATAATTCGATTAAACTGCCATCATCTTGCATGATTTCAATTTGACTATTAGCATTTTTACCTGATGGCTTATAAGCGTCATAAGGCTCGTCAAAAGCAGAATTAGTGGCAGTGTAGTAATCAGGATTGAATCCTGTTTGCTTAATAATATTTCTCAGTTTAGGCAATAGGTTTTTAGTTTCTTCGTCAATTCTTACACTAGCAAAAGGTTTTCTGTATAAGTATCTTTTAGCTAAATCTGATAAAATAGGATCCTGCGCTTCAGTCCACATTAAAAAGTTTGTTTCCATGACGCCATCATCTAAATTAAGATAATCATCAAGAGTCCAATTTCCTTCTAAAAAGCTAGCTAGACTAGAAGTAACTTTTAAATTGCCCTTTTCGTAAATATCTTTTGCACGTTCAAGTAAATGCTGTAAAATAACCTCCATGGAACGGCCTACGCGGTGGAAGTAAACTTGTTGGTACATCTGATAGCGAGAGACTATATAATCTTCAACGGCATGCATACCGTTGTTAGTGAAACAAATTCCGTTTTGATAAGGTCTGATAACGCGTAAAATGCGGGATAAATCAAATCGACCATAGTTAACGCCTGTAAAGTATGCATCTCGTTGCAAGTAATCCATTCTGTCCGCATCAGCTTGACTAGAGATCATCTTAACTACTTGTGGATTAGGATAAGTTTTAGCAATTATGCTAGCTACCAATTCAGGAAAATTAGGTGCAACCTGTTTTAAAGCTTTGTTGATTTCAGTATTAGGATCTGTAATGATCTTTTGTCCAATTTTTTCATGATTAGTATTAAATAAATGTTCAAAAGTATGAGAATATGGACCATGGCCAATGTCGTGAAGTAAGCCTGCACATTCAACTAATAAGCGATTATCATCATTCCATAGACCATCACCTGGTGTGATAGAAGGATATTTTTTTGCAAAAATATCACAAATTCTTCTAGTAAGTTCATATACACCTAGATTATGTTCAAACCGGGTATGAGTAGCACCTGGGAAGACGTAGTTAACAGGTCCCAACTGCTTAATTCTGCGCATGCGTTGAAATTCCTTGGACTTAACAACGTCTAGAACAACTTTATCTTCGATATGGATATAACCGTGAACAGGGTCACGGAGCACAACTTCTTGTTTTAATTTTTCACTTTGAAATCTTGCCATAAAAACCACCAAGCTTGATAATTTAATTTTTGGAATTATATACTAAAATAGATTGTAACCACATAAAATTATAGCAAATATCAACCAAGAGTGTTCAATGAAAGGGATGAGGATATGGCAGCAATTACGGTTAATTTGACTAGTAAAATTACACAAGATGATGAAATAGAAACTTTTACTAAAGTAGCCTCAGGTCAGCTAGAAGAAAATAATGGTGTAATTCGTGTATCTTATAAAGAAGAGGGCACTATTCCTGTTAAAATGTTGTTAAAAGAGGATGAACTCATAATTAAGCGCGGGGTAGATAATAACAACTATTCTTTGATGAAATTTGTTCCTGGTGAGAAAGTTAATTGCCGCTATGTTGTTGAAGGACGACAAATGGATATGACTAGTGTGACAAATTTGCTTGAATATAAAGAGCAAGCAAGTTCACATCAACTTCGGCTTGAATATGACCTCTTTAATGGACTATACTTAATAGGTAACTATGCAGTCACGTTGATTTTTACTTAAACGCCTAGTAGAATAGTAAAGATTGTAAAAGAGAGGACGTACAGCTGTGGGATTAGACAAATTTAAAGACAAAAACCGCGATGAATTATCAATGATCGAAGTTGCACGAGCAATTTTGGAAGATAATGGTAAGAGAATGGCATTTGCCGATATCGTTAATGCCGTACAAAAATACTTGAATAAGAGTGACGAAGAAATTCGTGAACGTTTGCCACAATTTTATACTAATATGAATACTGATGGTGAATTTATCTCTATGGGTGAAAATGTATGGGCACTTCGTACTTGGTTCCCATATGAATCAGTTGATGAAGAAGTTAACCACCCAGAAGATGAAGAAGAAGACGATGCACGTAAGCACCATAAGAAGGTTAACGCATTCTTAGCAAGCGCTACTGGTGATGATGATATTATCGATTATGATAATGATGATCCAGAAGACGATGATTTAGACGCTACTGCTGACGATAGCGATGACGATTATGGTGATGATGATTCTGAATACGATGAAGATAATGACGATACAGATGACGTATTGCCAGACGGAATTGAAGGTCAATTATCACAATTAAACGATGATGATGACGACGAAGATAATTAATTTGCTTGACTTAAGAGGAAAAAGCAGATAGTATTTTTGTTGGGCACCCTATGTGCGTTTAGCTCCCTAACAAGGGAGCTTTTTTGTTTAAAGGATAAGTTAAAAAGGAGCAAATAAATGACAAAATATATTTTCGTAACTGGCGGTGTCGTATCTTCACTTGGTAAGGGTATTACTGCATCAAGTTTAGGTCGACTTCTTAAAAATCGTGGTTTAAAAGTAACCATGCAAAAGTTTGACCCATACATTAACATTGACCCAGGAACAATGAGTCCTTACCAACACGGTGAAGTTTATGTTACCGATGACGGTACAGAGGCTGACCTTGACTTAGGTCACTATGAAAGAATTGTTGATGTTAGAACAAGTAAATATTCTAATGTAACTACTGGTAAGATTTACCAAGAAGTTCTTGAAAAAGAACGTCGCGGTGACTACAACGGTGCTACTGTACAAGTAATTCCACATATTACTGATATGATCAAGAAGAAGATCATGCGTGCAGCTCTTACTACTGATTCAGACGTTATTATTTCTGAAATTGGTGGTACTGTTGGTGATATGGAATCAACTCCATTCATGGAAGCTATTCGTCAAATGCGTCGTGAAGTTGGTGAAGAAAATGTAATGTACATTCACTGTACTTTAGTTCCACTTCTTCACGCAGCTCATGAAATGAAGACTAAGCCAACTCAACACTCAGTTGCTGAACTTCGTAGCATCGGTATTCAACCTAACATGCTTGTTCTTCGTGCTGAACAACCAATTGATCAAGAACACAAAAACAAGATTTCAACTTTTACTGATGTTCCTGTTGATCGAATTATCGAATCCATTGATGCTCCTTCATTATTCGATGTGCCTTTGGCATTTCAAAAGCAAGGTATGGACCAAAAAGTTTGTGATTTCTTACATATTGAAAGTCCAAAGCCAGAAGCAGATATGAAAGCTTGGAAGAAGCTTGATGAACGTGCTAAGAACTTGAAGCACCACACTAAGATTACTTTGGTTGGTAAGTATGTAGAACTTGAAGATGCTTACATCTCAGTAACTGATGCTTTGCAACATGCTGGTTACCTTTACAACACCAAGATTGATGTAGATAAGGTTCAAGCAGAGGATATTACTGACGATAACATTGCTAAGATCATGGAAGGCTCTGATGGCTTAATCGTACCTGGTGGTTTTGGTACTCGTGGTCTTGAAGGTATGATCACTGCTATCAAGTATGCTCGTGAAAATGATATTCCATTCTTGGGTATTTGCTTGGGTATGCAAATGGCAAGTGTAGAATTTGCACGTGACATCTTGAATCTTGAAGATGCTAATACTACTGAAGCAGAACCACATTGTAAGAACAATATTATCGATATCATGGCTGATAAGCGTGATGAAGAAAATATTGGTGGTACCTTGCGTTTAGGTCTTTACCCAGCTGCTCTTAAGAAGGGTACTAAGACTCGTGAAGCTTATGATGACCAAGATGTAATTCAAGAACGTCACCGTCACCGCTTTGAATTTAACAACAAATATCGTGAAGCATTTGAAAAAGCTGGTATGGTATTCTCAGGTGTATCACCAGATAATCATTTGGTTGAAATCATTGAATTGCCAAAGAAGAAGTTCTTTATTGCAGCTCAATACCACCCAGAATTTTTGAGTCGTCCACAACGTCCAGAAGGATTATTTAAGTCATTTATCGGTGCAGCTAGTGGACTTCCAGCACAAGAATTTTAATGAATAATCACTTGAATTATACAAAATCTTAAGAAAACAAGAGTTGAGGGACCTCGGCTCTTGTTTTTTTCTCAAATATCCTTTAACATTATTATGATTAATTGAAAGTAAAAGAAAAGGATTTGTTTTCGCCAATGAAGCAGATGATTATTCATGGTGGAAAGCCTCTACAAGGTGACGTTTGGATTGGTGGCGCAAAGAACTCTACAGTTGCGCTCATTCCAGCATCGATTTTGTCAAGAACACCAGTAACTTTGGAAGGCGTCCCAAGGATTGCTGATGTTGTCAACTTAATGGATTTATTAAGCGAGATGGATGTACATTGTGATTTTGGAGAAACCACATTACGTATTGATCCAGAGAATATTAAGATGAGTCCATTACCAGCTGGTAAGATTAAGAGTTTGCGTGCATCGTATTACTTCATGGGTGCGCTTCTCGGTCGTTTTGGCAAGGCAGTAGTAGGCTTCCCTGGTGGTGACGATATTGGACCACGTCCTATTGACCAACATATTAAGGGCTTTGAAGCCTTAGGCGCCAGCGTAAAAAATGAAAATGACCAAATTGTAATTACAGCACCAGAAGATGGATTGCATGGGGCAAAAATCCATTTGAAAATGCCGTCTGTTGGTGCAACGATGAATATTATTATGGCCAGTGTAACTGCACAAGGCCAAACTATTATTGAAAATGCAGCCAAAGAACCAGAAATTATTGATTTAGCGACCTTTTTGAACAATATGGGCGCAGTAATTCGTGGTGCCGGAACTGATTCTATCAGAATAGAAGGTGTGGATATGCTTAAAGCACAAATTCCACATACAATTATTCCTGATCGAATTGAAGCAGGTACTTATGTTTCCTTGGCTGCTTGCATTGGTAATGGTATTCGCATTCATAATATTATTGAGGAGCACCTGGATTCTTACTTAGCCAAGGTAGAAGAAATGGGTGTAGTAATTGACGCAGATGAAGATTCACTTTATGTTTACCCAGCAGGGGACTTAAAGATGGTACAAGTAAAGACAGACGTGTATCCTGGCTTTGCGACTGATCTTCAACAACCAATTACACCGCTTCTTTTAACTGCTAAATCAGGTGAAGGCGTAGTAATCGATAATATTTATCCAAAACGTAATGGTCATATTCCACAATTACAGAAGATGGGTGCCGATATTAAAGTTGAAGATAATATTATTTTGGCTCATCCAACTAAACAACTTCATGGAGCTGAAGTAACAGCTGGTGAAATTAGAGCTGGTGCTTGCTTAATGATTGCCGGATTAATGGCAAATGGTACTACTGTAATTGATAAGGCTGGCAATATTTTGCGCGGATATGATCGTGTACAAGAGAAGCTTCGTCAACTTGGAGCTGATGTCACAATTAAAGATGATCCGAGTGAACCTGGTATATTAGACAATATCTAGTTAAAAAGCATATTCGAGTAAGAATATGCTTTTTTAATTTGTTACAATGAAAGAGGTTACATAAAAAGCAAAAGGATATAAGGAAAGTAAAATGGATTTAAAAAATAAAAAAGTGGCTTTTTTTGATATGGATGGAACGCTAGTTGATAGTGAGACATTATATTTCCAGATACGTAAAGAAGTATTGGCAAAATATGGTTTTGATTATCAAAAATCCGAGAATAATAAACTATTGGCAACCGGTTTTGAGCCTACATTGAGATATTTACAACAAAAAACTGGTGATAAAGTATTAGGACAAAAGATTTTTGATGAAGCCTTGGCTTTATTTAATCAAAGAGTTAAAGAAGGAAAATTAGCAGTTAAGCCTGGTGCTGAAAAACTGCTTAGCTTTTTACAAGAAAAAGGAATCAAATCTTACATTACCTCTTCTTCAGATATTGAAAAGATTAATTTTAATCTTAGTCATAATGATTTACGTCAGTATTTTGCAGGGATTGTTACCGGTGAAGATGTAAAAAATAATAAACCAGCCCCAGATATTTATTTGCATGCGTTAAATGTCGCAAAAGTAGATAAAAATGAAGCAGTAATTTTTGAAGATGCACCTAATGGGGTAGAGTCAGGATTAAATGCAGGGATTGATGTGGTACTTGTGCCAGATCAAGTAATGCCGTCAGAAAAAATGATCAAGAAAGTAACCGTAGTTAAATCACTTGCAGATGCAGTTCCATTATTTGAGTAAAAAATAAGAGCTTGAGAATAATCTCAAGCTCTTATTGCTTTTAATATTTAAGTATTAGTCAAGCAAGTCGTACTTCAAAGTCATTAAACCATGACCTTCATCAACCATTTGACCCAAAAGTTCAACAGTATTGTTGTAAACAATGTCAGACATCTTTTGGTTAGCTGCAATTAACTTATCTTGCAAATCCTTACCTGAAATATCCTTAACTGCCTTGTCAGTTTCATGTTGAATCTTGTGGCATTGTGCCAAACTCTTTTGTTCAAAGGCATCTTCAAGTTCACCATAGACACGGTAGTTAGTATCACCAAGTTGAGCAGTTAACTTGTTTAACCAGAAGATCTTGTTCAAGTTAAACTTAGGAGTTGTTTGCCAAGCTTCTGGAGTAGTTGTGACATTAGTGTAGAATGGCACCATTGAATTAAAGGTGTTTGGACCAAAGGCTAACCATTGAACACCAGCGATTTCTGCAGGTACGTCATTTCTAATTTGTAAAATGTGAGTTTCAAAGTTTCTGTTGATACCGATTGGACGGAAAGTCTTCTTTTGTTCAGGAGTACCTTGGTCACCGTATGCATCATAAGGAGTATCTTGGTAGTGTGAACTTTCAGCCCACTTAATATCTTCGATTGAGATTAAACGGTTAGCGTGGCAGATGAAAGGTTGATCTTGATCTGCTGGGGTACCGCCAAAGTCTGGATCGAAGTAGTTGTGAATGTACCAAGCACGTGGGTTGTTGTAGTGAGCGTCTTTGATAGTTGAAGAACCAAAGATATGACGCATGTTGTAACCTTCACGGTCTGGGTTTAAATGATATTCATCGATTAAATCTTTTAAGTCACTTGCGGCAGCGAAATTTTCAGTATCATCAAAATCAAAGTTATCGATGTTTAAACGGTTTGGTGCGATAACGTAAGCATCGTCAGGGATGCGGCGTGCAATCCAGTGGTGACCACCAATGGTTTCGAGGTACCAAATATTGTCCTTGTCTGAGAAAGCCATACCGTTCATTTCGTAGGTACCGTATTTTTCAACAAGGTAACCAACACGCTTAACACCGTCGAAAGCGGAGTGAAGATATGGAAGAGTTAAAGTAACAAAATCTTCTTCACCAAGACCACCTTCACTTGGATCAAGAATAGGGTCAACGCCTTGAATACGTGAGTTAGTGGTAATAGTTTCAGTAGCAGTCATTGCCACGTTGTCAGCGTTGATACCAGCTGCACCCCAAATACCATTCTTACCAGAAACATCAGGTGCACTGGTGTAACGAAGTGGAGTTTCAGCTAAGTCTTCATCATCGATCTTTTGCTTGCTGATAACGCTAGTGTAATGCTTAGGTTGGTCTTCAGGGTTAACTGCCTTAAAACCTTCAGGGATAATGACACGGCCACCATCTTCACTACGAGCGATCATAGTTGAGCCATCAATAGTTGCTTTTTTACCTACTAAGATAGTAGTACATTCTGTTTGTTTCATTGGATCATTCCTTTACTGTTTTAATAAGTTATACACTATATATTGTATGCAAAGAAGCGTGAGTTAGGCAAAGAATATAGTTAATTTCCACGAAATACGTTGGGACTAACTCCGCTATAACGTTTAAATGCTTTAGAAAAAGTGAATTCATCACCATAGCCCACTTTATGGGCAATCTCTTTTAAGTTGGAAGTAGTATTTTGCAGTTCTTTTTTGGCGGCTTCCATACGAAGTTGCATCAGATATTTTTGCGGTGAGATTTTGGTGTTTTTTCTAAATAAAGAATATAAAAAACTGCGTGAGACACCTAACCTGTTGCAAAGCTCCACGATATTGCAACTGGGATCAGTATAATTTTGTTGCAGATAATTAATAGCGATTTGATATTGATTATTTTTAGGTGTTTTGCGGACTGGCGGATGATTAGGAAAGTCTTTTACTAGATGATAAAAAAGTTGATAGGTTAAAGCTGAAATTTGTAAATTGTTTAATAAGGTCTTTTTCTTTGTCAAACATTGATAAAGGTCATTTAGGGTTTGATAAAAGGCAGTTTTTTGAATTTGACGCAAGAAATTTTTATTAGGTAAATTTGATGCCTTGATGCTTTCATTAACGCCGTAGCCGGCTAAGCCAATCCAGAAGTATTCCCAGGGTTCATCATGGTCAGCTTGGAAAGAACAAGTTTGATTGCGCGGGACGTAAAAAAGATCGCCAGCTTTTAATTTGACTGCGTGGTGTCTACTAGAAGTAAAGCTGCCAGTTCCACTAATAATGTAATAAAAGATCTCGTTCTTACGAAGATTGTCACCTTGAAAGAATTCATCAGGCTGACATTTTTGCCGGCCGTAAAACATGATGTAGCTTTCAAGGTTTTGAATGTTTAAGTTAGGCATGGATTCCCTCACTTTAAAAAAATTACGTTACTTCTATTATAAAAGAGATTTTGCTTAAAAGGTGAAGAATAAAAAACGACCACATTAAGTGGCCGCTTTTGAATATTTATAGAGAATTGTGATATATAGAATTATGAAATGAAAAGGCTTTTTACTTATAGGCACCACTTCTTCCGTTGAATAAAAGATTAAGCAGAGTTGCACAGATGCTAGCAACAACGATACCGTTGCCTAAGAACAATTGAATGGTTTGGGGAAGGGGTTGGAAGATTTGCGGATAGACAGTTACGCCCAGCCCCATACCAATTGAAATAGCTACAATTAGAATATTGCGGTTGTTCTCAAAATCAACTTTGGTTAACATTTTGATTCCTTGCACGGCAATCATTGTGAACATGACCAACATGGCTCCGCCTAAAACTGAGTCAGGAATGATGGTAACTAGAGCACCGATTTTAGGAAGTAAGCCCATGGCCATTAATAAGCCAGCAGCCCAGTAAATCGGACGCTTAGTCTTAATGCCGGATAATTGAAGCAAGCCGACATTTTGAGAAAAAGTAGTGTAAGGGAAGGTGTTGAAAAGCCCACCGAAGATTTGTGCTAATCCTTCTGCACGATAACCTTTTTTGAGATCTTCTTCGGTGATATCTTGATGAAGTAGGTCGCCAATGGCAAAGAAGACGCCAGTGGATTCGACCAAGGAAACTAAGGCAATGATGATCATGGTCAAACAAGACGACCATTCGAATTCTGGCACCCCGAAGTAGAAAAATTGAGGCAAATGGAACCAAGAAGCTTCGGCAACTGGCTTTAATGAAACAAGCCCCATGCAGCTAGCGATTAGAGTACCAACAATTAATCCAATTAAAACGGAAATGGAACGTAAGAATCCTTTAGTCCAGACTTCGATGGCAATGATGATGAGGATGGTAATAAAGGCAGCGATTAAATTTTTCGCATCACCGAAGTCTTTGGCTTGTGCGTTTCCGCCGCCCATATTCTGGAAAGCGACCGGAATTAAAGTTAGCCCAATTACTGTAATTAAGGTCCCAGTAACTACTGGCGGGAAGAGTTTTTTGATTTTTGAAAACCAGCCAGCAATTAGAAAGACGAAGATTCCAGCAACGATAATGGCACCATACATCGTGTTAATTGAAAACTTCTGCCCGATCATTTCTAAGGGAGCTACCGCTTGAATTGCACAGCCCAAAACGACTGGCAAGCCAATGCCGAAATATTTATTACGGAATAGTTGAATTAAAGTGGCTAAACCACACATGAAGATATCAATCGAAACTAGGTAAGTCATCTGTGTGCTATTGAAGTGTAGTGCCGTACCAATTAAAAGGGGAACGGCAACTGCACCGGAGTACATTGCCAGCAAATGTTGCAAACCTAGGACAGCAGCTTTTTTGTGACTAACTTCTTTTTGTGCCATTTTTAATTATTCTTCTCCCTCGAAGTGTACTTGATCATTTTCAAAGCTATCGATTTTTGCTAGGGCTTCAAAGCGTAAGCCTTCGTTTTCTACCCATTCGCTTCCGCCTTGGAAGGTTTTTGCAACAACAGCGCCAACGCCAACAATGTTACAGCCGGCTTGCTTGGCGATGTTAACCATGCCTTTGACTGCTTCACCGTGGGCAACGAAGTCATCGATGATTAAGATATGTTCGCCTGGGTGCAAAAATTTTTCTTCAACGCAGATCTTATTGTTGACCTTCTTGGTGTAAGAAAAGACGTCAGCCCAATAAACTGCATCATTCAAAGTAGATGGCTTTTTCTTTCGGGCAAAGATCATTGGCACGTGCAGTTGATAGGCTGCCATTACGCCAGGGGCAATTCCAGATGCTTCACAAGTTAAGACCTTATCGACTTTTTCATCTTTAAAAAGGCGGGCAAATTCTTCACCAACATGCATCATTAGTTGCGGATCAACTTGGTGATTCAAAAATGAATTAATTTTAAGCACATTTCCGGGTAAAACTTCACCATCTTGTTTAATTCGATCTACTAATTCCTTCAACATTATTCTCCTCAAGAAAGAAATAAGGACTTCCTCTACCTAGAGCAGGTAAAAGAAGTCCTTAAGATTATTCTTAACTTTCATTCACCTATAGTCCGGTATTTACGGTACCGGGTAGAGACTGTCGACCTTATTTCGACGATATATAGATATTTGTGTTGGCTTAATCTTAACAGAATATATTGCCGAACACAAGTGGAAAATTAAGGATTAATGTTCGATTATAGTAAAAATTATTCAGCAGCGATATCGTTATGGCACAGACTGATGATCTTTTCGATAATGCCATATAAGATCCCCGCGATTGGCCAGATGATTCAGCTGCGTTCCCAATCATTGGTAATGAAGCTATATCCTAGATAAAGTAAGACTGCTATTAACCAATAGAGTGTGGCGTATTTGTTCATAATCTTGCGACCAAGTTTTTTCTTAGGAGTGTAATCATCTGTTTGTAATAAAATGTTGTAGCTGTCCATAATGATATTGCTTTTGACAAAGAAGAACACACCGATGGCAATAAGGATTAAAGTGCCAGCGACTAAGTCAGTCATTAATTGATCTAGTTGGCTGCCATTTAGTAGCTGAGTAAAGAACACGCCGCATAGAAGCGGGATAGCAGAAATGATGCATAAAACCGTAGCTGTAATTGTCATTGCAGTGTAGGATTTAGTGTATTGTGCCTTCTTTTGTTTAATTTCTGTTAGCTCCACCTCATTAAGCTGACGTTCATCTTTTCAGTTAGTGCTTCTTGAAAAAGATGATCTTTTTTGTGTAATGCCGCAATTTTTTGACCTAATCTCATGATTGATCGTCCTTTCTGTTTTTGATTAATTCAAATTTACAAAAAAGCCTGGTTGCAGATAAGAACTTTCTGCTTGCACTAGGCGCAACTAGTAGTTGCAACTGCTGGTTGCTCAAGATAAAAGCCGAACAATGAATGGCTATTTTTAACTTTTTGATTGACCTTTTTAATTTTTCCTAGTAGAGTTAGTTAAAAATGCGTAATTGAAAAGAGGGAGTAAATAGTGGCTAAGAATCTAGACGATTTTGATAAAATTATTGTGCTTGACTTCGGTAGTCAATATAACCAATTAATTACCCGCCGTATTCGTGACTTCGGCATCTATTCTGAACTTTTACCACACGATCTTTCCATGGAGAAGATTAAACAGATCAATCCTAAGGGAATCATTTTCTCAGGTGGTCCTAACAGTGTTTACGATAATGGTGCATTAAAGGTTGATCCTGCAATCTTTAAGTTGGGTATTCCAATTTTGGGTATTTGTTACGGGATGCAATTAATGTCTTATGACTTAGGCGGTAAAGTTGAACAAGCTGAAAACAAGGAATATGGCCGCGCCAACATTACGGTTGAAGATCCAGACAGTATTTTGTTCAATGGCTTGCCCTCAAAGCAATACGTTTGGATGAGTCACGGCGACTTGGTAACTCAAGCTCCAAAGGGCTTCGAAGTAACTGCCTCAAGCAAAAACTGTCCAATTGCGGCAATTGCTAACCCAGCTAAGAAATTTTATGGTATTCAATTCCACGCTGAAGTACGTAATTCAGAATATGGTTTGGATATTTTGAAGCACTTTGCTTTTGAGGTTTGTGGTGCTGAGGCTAACTGGACCATGAACGACTTCATCGACATGAAGGTTGATGAGATCCGTAAGGAAGTTGGCGACAAGAAAGTTATCTTAGGCCTTTCAGGTGGTGTTGATTCCAGCGTTACTGCAACTTTATTGCATAAGGCAATTGGCGATCAATTAACTGCAATTTTCGTTGATCACGGGATGCTGCGTAAAGACGAAGGCAATCAAGTAATGCAAGCCTTGAACAAGGATCTTGGTGTTAACATCATTCGGGTTAATGCCCAAAAGAGATTCTTAGACAAGTTGAAAGGTGTAACTGATCCTGAAAAGAAGCGTAAGATTATCGGTAAGGAATTCATCGAGGTCTTTAACGAAGAAGCTAAGAAGTTAAAGGATGTAGATTTCTTAGCTCAAGGTACGCTTTATACTGATGTTATCGAGTCAGGTACCAACACTGCCCAAACGATTAAGTCCCATCACAACGTTGGTGGTCTTCCTAAAGACATGCATTTCAAGCTGATTGAACCACTGCGTAAGTTGTTCAAAGATGAAGTACGTGAACTTGGTGAAAAGCTGGGCATTCCACATGACTTAGTATGGCGTCAGCCATTCCCAGGACCAGGTCTTGGTATCCGTGTTCTTGGTGAAGTGACTGAAGACAAGCTTAAGATTGTGCGTGATTCTGATGCGATTTTACGAGAAGAAATCAAGAAGGCAGGTTTACAAGAAAAGATCTGGCAATACTTCACTGTTCTTCCAGGTATTCGCTCCGTTGGAGTAATGGGCGATGGACGTACTTATGACTATACGATTGGTATTCGTGCCGTAACCTCAATTGATGGGATGACTGCAGATTTTGCTCAAATTCCATGGGATGTACTTGGTCACATTTCTGACAGAATCGTAAACGAAGTAGATAACGTTAACCGGGTAGTTTACGATGTGACGAGTAAGCCACCTTCAACGATTGAATGGGAATAAGCTGACAATGTTAGTTAGTATTGGAATGCCGATATAACAACACTTAACAGGTACAAAAACTACTTAAAAAGGTATTAATTGACATAGAAGTATGCCAAAAGTATGCCAGAAGAAACCTCTAGTTGATTGAAACTAGGGGTTTTTTGATAGGTTAATTAGATATAATAGTTATTAAAGAAAAGAATGAAGAAATAGGAGAACTAATAAAGATGGCTGTAGAATCTAAAGCAATGGATCATATACGTAAAGTATTAGAACAGTTTGGTGATAAGTATTTTACTAAAAGTGGTGCTTTGAAGAGAAATACTGTTATTGAAGATCTTGATAATTATGATAAAGATTTGATGACAGCTATTTTAAAGGATGATTTATTGCATAAGACGTATACTTCCAAGATTGCTGATGTTGAGATATTTGAAATTAATAAATTTGTTGATATGCTACGCTACAAGGAATACTGGGAAGATAGTTTTACTAAATATGATAATAAGATAGGTTTAACAGCAGGTGGAAAATATATCGACGATTCTTCTGATGTAGTTTTAGATTTTCCTTATAAGGATTGTGTTTTAAAAGCTGGAATGACTAAGGAAGATATTGAACATTCTGGGGATGCAGATGAATCTTTTTTAAATGAAACACTTGCTAAAAGTGAAATTGATGAATTATATGAACCTAAAATATTAGTCAATGCAACAAAATATGATAAAAATGGGAAAAAGAAGGTTCTAGCAGTTTCCCAATCGGATAATATAGTCATTAAGGGAAATAACTTAATTGCCTTATATAGTTTAGAAAAAAGATATGCTGGAAAGATTAAGTCAATAATTTTAGACCCCCCTTATTATTTTTATAAAAATAAACCAGATGATTCGTTTAGCTATAATTCCAATTTCAAACTATCTACATGGTTAACTTTCATGAAAAATAGAATGGAAATAGCTAAAAAACTTTTATCAGAAAATGGAATTCTTATCTTAACAGTGGGCTTGGATGGTGCACCATATTTAGAGATATTACTTAATTCTATTTTTGATATTGCTAAGGATCCTAATAGATTAGTTGGTAACATAGCTTGGAGAAAAACAGATAATCAGTCAAATATAGGTGATTTTGCTAACGTATCGGACAGAATTTTAATTTATAGAAAGAATTCGGATACTAAGTTGTATAAATTACCTTTGTCAGATAAGGCTAAAAAAGAATATTCATACTCGGATAAAAAAGGAGCTTATAGAAGAGCAAATTTATTGGATTTAACTCGCGGAAAATTTCATTATAAGGTAGAAACACCTGATGGAACTGTATTAAATGGCCCTTGGATGATTGACGAAACTAAGTTTAAACAACTTGTAGAAAATGACGGTATACATTGGCCAAAAAGTGGTAAGCAAATTCCTTACGGAAAAACCTATCTTGCTGATCAAATTGATAAGGGACAAATTCCAAGTGATTTTTGGGATGGATCGTATGGAACAAATCAGCGCGCAGCAAAAGAGATAAAGGATTTATTTGGTAGTAGAGCTTTTAAGTTTGCAAAGCCAGAAGAACTACTGAGAAATTTAATTTCTATCTCTTCTAAAGCTGGTGATATAGTATTAGATTTCTTCATGGGGTCCGGAACAACTCCGGCTGTCGCCATGAAAATGAATAGACATTTTATTGGGATTGATCAAATGGATTATATTGACACAATAGGAGTTAATAGGTTACGAAAAGTTATTAATGGAGAACAAGGGGGAATATCGAAAGAAGTCAATTGGCAAGGCGGAGGATCTTTTATTTATGCTGAATTAATGGAAAAAAATCAAGGCTATTTAAGAGATATTCAAAATGCTGAAAATATGGATGAACTAATGAATGTTTATTCACGTATGAAGCAAAATGGAGATATTGATTTTAGAGTGGATTTAGACAAATTTGAAGCATCCCTTAAAGCAAAAGAATTGCCTTCTCTTGAAGACCGTAAAAAAGAGCTGATTAAGATTATTGATAAGAATCAGCTCTATTACAATTACAGCAATATTGATGATGAATCTGTTAGAGATTTAGTCTCTGATACAGATTATGAATTTAATAAGAGTTTCTACTCTTCTAATAATGAAAAAGGTGAAGAGTAATGAGAAAAAGTATTAAAGCCAAACCATTTCCAACGTTAGAAAAAGCTAGAAATGCTGTAAGTAGTTTCCTTACGCAACTTCCAAACTTGTATTATATTGATGAAAATCTAAAACATACTCTGAGACAGTATCAACAATTTGCTTTATTCCATCTTGACTGGTCACAAAGACAGCCAAATGCTAATGAAGAATATAATCAATTAATGTTTAATATGGCTACAGGATCAGGTAAAACAGATGTTATGGCTGCTACAATTCTTTATTATTATAAAGAATTTAACTATACTAATTTTCTTTTTATTTCTAATACTACAGCTGTAGTTGACAAGACAAGAGATAATTTTCTTAATACTAGCTCATCAAAATACCTTTTTTCTGCACCAATAAATATAGACGGTGAAATAGTAGATTTAAAGTCTGTTGAAACCTTTCCTGTTAATCAAGAAACAAATACTATATATTTAAAACTTACTACGGTTCAATCCCTTTCAAATGAACTTAACGATCCTCAAGAGAACTCTTTAACTTTTAATGACTTAAAGAAACATAAAATTATTATTTTAGCTGATGAGGCACACCACTTCAATGCTCAAACTAAGAAGAAACAACGTGAAGAAAATTCTTGGGAAAATCTACTAGATAGGGTAAGAAACTCTAACGAAGCAAATCGCCAATTAGAGTTCACAGCTACAATTGATGTAGACAAAGAAGATGTTTATGAAAAATATAAAGATAAAATAATTTACAAATATGATCTAAGCCGATTTATGGAGGAGGGATATTCTAAAAACGTTTTCCGTTTGCAGGCTAATAATGATAATATGCAAAAATTGCTAAATGCAGTTTTGCTTAGTCAGTACCGTAAACGAATAGCTAGAAAATTAAGTATCCCTGACTTTAAGCCGGTTTTATTGGTTAAGTCTAATCGTATCAAAACGTCTAAAGCTGTAAAAGATGAGTTCTTAGCAATGATGAATGAACTTTCTACAGAATCATTGCATGAGTTTCTTGTAGTTAATAAGAAAATAAACTCTAATAGTAGAGCTTTATCTATGACTTATGATTATTGGTTATCTCAAGATTTAGTCAAAGCAGTATCAGAGCTAAAACAGGATTTCAATATAAATACTACAATCAATGTTAATGAAGGTGGTACTAAGGGAATTCTTGCTGATAATAATGATTTTAAGAATTTAAACACTTTGGAAGATGTCAATAATCCTTTTAGAATTATTTTTGCAGTTGCTAAATTAACTGAGGGATGGGATGTTCTTAATCTTTTTGATATTGTCAGAGTATCAGAAGAAAAAGAAGCTAATTCACTCAAACAAACTAATTCAGAGGCTCAGCTTATTGGACGTGGAGCAAGATACTATCCATTTATTTATAAAGGCAAAAGATCATATACTAGACGGTTTGATAATGCCTCATCAAGCGAAATGAAATTACTTGAAACGTTGTATTACCACACTATTAATGATTCTAAGTATATTGATAATTTGAATAAGTCGTTTGATAAAATGGATCTTATTGTTAATCAAGATCAAGACTATCAAACTTTTACTGCACAAGTAAAAGCATCTTTTAAAAAGACAGCTTTTTATAAAAACGGTAATTTGTTTTACAACAGAACGGAAGAAGTGCCAAATTCAGAATATAAAGATATTGGGGATTATGGAATTAATAGTTTTTCAATGATTATTGATTACAATACTTCAACGATTGAAAATAAATTACGCGATAATTTTCTTCAAATTAATGAGACAAATACTAAATATGATAATGTTGCTGATTTTTCCAACGCTAATGATTATCGATTAATAAAAAAAGCAATAGCCAGAAACAAATTTTATCGTTTTAATAATATGAAACAGTATCTGCCAATGATAAATTCAATTGATGAATTTATTAAGTCACCAAATTGGTTGGGAAAACTAAAAGTTATAGCACAAGTACCTGATAAATATGATGTGAATCTATCATCAATAGATAAGTTAAAAGTGTTAGATATTGCCTTGCATAGAATACAAGTAAATATTACTAAGAATTATCGTAAAGAACGTGGTACAAATGAATTCTTACCAATTGCTGTGAGGGATGCAGTTAAAGATTATAGTAAAGTGGTTCCACAACCTTCTAATAGAAAAGTAGTTAATGAACTTATTCAACCAAAAAAGATGACTGGTAATGATTGGTTTCCATATGATTATGCAATTACCGATCAACTTGAATCTTCCTTAATTAACTTAGTAGGAAGTCTTATTGATGATTTTAAGCAAAAGTACAATAATGTTTACTTAATCAGAAATGAAGAAACGATTTCTAATTGGACATTGCATGAATTTGAGAATAAAGATACAAAGCATTATGAAGGTTATATGCCAGATTTTATTCTTGTCTTAGACGATGGCAATATTATGTATCAAGTTTATATTGAACCTAAGGGTGAACAGCTGCTTGAAAGAGACGCTTGGAAACAGGATCTATTAGAAAGTATTCGTCCAGAAAATATCAAACTAATGGGGGAGAATGAAGATATTAGGTTATATGGTGTTAAGTTCTACACGCATGGTGATGGACGTGGTGTAGAAGAAGAATTACGTAACTTAAACATTTTGAATTAATTTTATAGAGCATTGCTAAAGAGATGAAAGTATTCGTCTCTTTTTTTGTATTAAAAAAGTATGAAATAGCAATTTAACGAATTATACGTCAAAAATGGCGGTTAATTACATTTGAAAATTTAGAAAAATAATTCTAAGACTATAAAGATTGATTTAAAGCAATTTTTATATTAAAGAAATATGAAGACTAATTTAGCTTATTTATTGTTAGTTAAGAAAGCTTAGACTTTTCGCACTTTATTGGATATTGCCATATTTTAAGGTGGTTTAAAAAATTCAACAGGATAATCTAGAATTTGATAAATTTTACTTATTAAAATTTATTGTCAAAGGAGAAGAGAAAATATGACTATGAAAGGGCTAAGAAGTTTCGTAAAGTTTGATGCATATGCATTTTTAAAAGGAAAACAACTACTATTAATGCAAGAATTACCATGGGTCGATTACGATTCTGGCAAAGAAATTGGAGCTAAATTAAAGGTAATAATTTGGACGGATGATACCCAATATAGCAAGGATGATACAAGTAATGAAGGATCAGAATTAGATATTAAAATTCCAGGTCTTAAATCTGAAGCAATTGACTGTAATAGTCGCGGTTTTATCCGATTGAAGAATCCTACCGGTACAATATATGGAAAATTTCAAAATGAATTGTCACTCAAAGCAGATGGTTTTGATATAGTCAAACAAAATGAGGGTGACAAATAATGGCTGTTAGACGTCGTAAGCCGCAGGAAGGTGGCATACCTGAAAGGATTATCCCACCACTGGGTTGGTTATTCTTGATTACAGGTATTCTGTTGCGAATAATGGCTTATAGAGTTCCATGGTTTGGACTATATTTGCTGTTTTTTAGCAAAATTTTGTTCGTATTATGCCTTATATGTTGGCTGTATTGGGGAGTAATGCATAAAGAACTAGTAAGATTAATAACTGATAAGAGGAGTAATAATTTAGGATTTAAGTTAGATGTTGTTGATTCGCCATTAATGAAGGAGTTTTTGTTTCAAGCAAAAGCAACAGCCCCTGACCCTTATGATCCAAGGTATCAACAATTTCCCTCAGTTAAAGAAACTACTAAGGGATTAAAGATTGAAGCAATTGGCAATCTGCGTTCGTGGCTAATAAGTGATAATTTTCGTGACAGCTTAGAGAGTTTTTTAAACAATCAAGGATATAATGTCTCAATCCAGAATGCACAATATCATTCAGACGGTTGGGTATATTACACTTTAATTCGTGGAATTAAGAGTGATAGACTGAGGTTTTAATATGTGCTATTTGGTCACATTAACTAAGACACTATCTTTTAATTCATATAAAAAAATTAATTTTTTAGTCGCCGGCGCACGAGGATCAGGCAAATCTTATGGCTCACTTATCATAATTGCTGAATTAGCTTCCTTCCCGAGACTACATAAAAATCAACTGCTAGGGACAGGTCAACTACCAACACAAATATACTGTGTGGACTTCAAGAATTCAGACATAGCAAGATTAGCTGAATTTTTACCTGCAGGTAGAGTAGCTACTAACAAGAATGAAGCAATTAAAGTGGTTGAAGAATATGATCGAAAGATGCACCAACGTCTTGATTTTATTAAAACTCAAAAATTTGGTTCCACGGCTGGTACTTTGGGCATGCCAATGTATTATCTTTGGGTGGATGAGTGGAGTGCCACCAATGCTTCATTTAATCAAGGTAATACCAAGGCAGATAAGGATTTACGTTATAAGTGGAGTTCATTGATTACCGACATTTCAATGTTAAATCGCGTACCTGGCTTTGGGCTAGGCATTATATCTCAGCAGATCAGCGTTATCGGCTCTGGTTTGAGTACTAGCGTGCAAGAAGAGGCAGGGATTAAGCTGCACTATGGAGATGCTAATATGAGTTCATATCGTTTAACCTTTGGAAATGATATCCAAATTCCTGAAATGCGATTGGAAACTGGAGAAGCTTACGCTTGGATTGAGGGATTAACCTCATCAGGTTATGTAATTCCACTTGCAATGCCTGAGATCGAACCCGATCGACTTTGGAAGTGTCTAAAAACAGCACTGAGTAATCAAGATGACGATAAATATTTGTTTATGACTACAAAGCAATGATGTTGAAGCGCCAGCAGGCGCTTTTGCGCTGTGGCGCGGGTTGCGTAGCAACCATATTAACTCGATTAATGGGTGATTTTAGAACATGTTTAGGAAAAAATATGAGTTAGAAAAAAATGGAACGGTTAATGCTTATCATTACGGAAATGTATTAGAAATGACAGATGCTAAGCCTGTTTCTAGACAAGTGGGGATTAAGCCGATTTCTAAAGATGAATACATAGATTTAGCAACGGGTATGGTTATGAAATTTAATCATAAAAATAAGCAAAGAATACAATCTCCTGAGAATTTACGTAAGACATTTAGAAATCTAAGACGGCTAATTATTACTAATTTTAAAGCTGGTGATATCTGGTTAACTCTGACTTATCGGCAAGATGATGGTAAGCCGATGACGGATACAGCACGTGTCTATCATGACTTTAAATCATTTTGGCGTAAGTTTATTTCAAAGTATGGGCATTGTGACTATCTTAGTAGTCCTTGAACCACAAGCTTCAGGTAGTTGGCATTTGCATGGACTTATTAAAAGCAAGCACCAACTGCCTTTCATAGATAACAACAAAGTGATTGAACCGATGTGGGGTCAGGGATTCACTGAAACCAAACGCTTAAAGGATACTGACAATGTTGCATCTTATTTAATGGCATATTTAACGGATGTTCCCAAAGATAAAATAGTACCAGGGACCTCCAAAAAAGGTGTTATTAAAGGGGCACGATTACATTTTTATCCATCTGGCGTACATATCTATCGCAATTCGCGTGGCCTAACAAGGCCAAAAAAGATAAAAGGTGTTAAGTCAGATATCTTATTTGATCATGGACTCTCGCGAGATGCTAAAGCCGATGCTGCTTTTTACAAAGAATATAAGATAAAAGACGGTAAGAAAATTAGTCACATTACCGAGTTTTACGATAACGTTGGAATTAAAAAAGAAGCTAATCAAGCCTGCCAAGACAATGATTAGCCCCAATACTGAACAAACTGTTGGAAGCATGTTCAGCCTTATTATCTACTTGTGATGAGGTTATTACAATGGAAAAAGAATTTATTGATTACAAAGATCTTAGACGTTTTGGTTTTGGCGACAGCCAAGCTAGACGAATTATTCGATTGGCTAAAAAAAAGCTGGTAGAAAAAGGATATGCGTTCTACAATGGTAAGCGAGTAGGATTAGTTCCTGCGAAAGCTGTTGCTGAAGTTATCGGTGTTCCATTAAAGGAGGACGATAGCTTTTGAAAACGCGTTACCCAAATGTTTACCAAGATAAAAACGGTAAATATTTCTATCAAATTTTCATTGGTACTGATGCCAATGGCAAGAAGAAGTTAAAGAAGGGTAGAAGGGATGCGTTGAAGCATCCCTTTACTTCTGCCTATCAAGCATATAAAGAAGCCCAGCGTGTTCAAGCGCTATATGCTAATGTATCTGCTGATAATATTAGCTATGCTTCTTTTATGAAGAATCGTTATTTACCCAAATACCGTGGGGATGTTGAAGCAAGTACTTACGCAACTCACAATTTGATGATGATGAAAGGCCTAGACTTTTTAGGAGATAAAAAGTTAAAAGATTTCAAGGTTGCTGACTGTGAAAAGTATCGTACATGGTTATTAACCGATTCGGGCTTTTCCAAAAATTATGCTAGTGTGATTTACACGGCTTTTCGGCAAAGTCTTGACTATGCTGTAGAGATTGGTTTGATAGCCTCAAATCCTTCGTTAAAAACTAAATCCATTCCGAAAGGCAGAACAATTGAAAAATACTGGACGATGCCAGAATTTGAAAAAGTATTGGCTTCCATTAATACTGATACTTTTTATGAAAATCTAATCTATGTTACTTTTCTTTTCTATTATCGGATTGGCTGTCGTGTTAATGAAGGCTTTGCTTTAAGGTGGTCAGACATTGATTTAGTTAACGGGAAAGTTAGGTTTATCAACAATTTACATTATGCTAGCAAATTAAATTATAAGCTTGTACCTTATTTAAAAAATGATGCAAGTAGAAGAACAGTTACAATTGATGCGGAATTACTTGAAGTTTTGAAGAACTGGAAAAGGAAACAAGCCAAGTATAATGTCCATGACTTTGTGTTTAGTTGTGATAACTGCCCGCTTAATAAATCAACTTTAAGCGTCTGGCTCAGACGATATTCTAAACTAGCTGGTGTACCTAAAATCAATGGTCGAGGATTACGCCACTCTAATGCTTCATATTTGATTGCTGAACTTGGCGCTGATGTCTTAACTGTAAGTCATCGATTAGGTCATAAAACGCCTATGACAACCCTTAAATACTATGCTCATATGTTTAGTAGTAATGATATTGAACTTGCTTCAAAGATGGAAGGTAGTATGAATATTCAACCAGCTAAGCATTCCAAAGTTGAGTTCAATGGAAATCAACATATTAGTGGTAATTCTATTTCAGGTATGCCAAAAGTATGCCAAGACAAGAAAAAGACAGCTTAAGTATTGATATAAAAGGAACGTTGCTTATTCTTTGGGAGTAATTTAATTAATTTTAGACTTTCACTCAAAAAAATCCTAATAAATCAAGGTTTATTGATACCAAGATTTATTAGGATTTCTTAATTTCTGAGTTTTTCCCAGACACTTTATTTAGACTATTTTCTTAACTTGTGCACCTTATGGGCTAGAACCATTTCTTTATTGCGATCTTCATAGATCATATCCTTGATGTAATTCCATGGGATTAACAAAGGCGTTTTGCTATTTTTACGGAAAATGAAGTCTGCGTGTCGTCTTTCCAAGTGACGCAAATATCTTTTAGCATTTTGAATCTTAGTATGGTGTTCCAAATGCAATCGTGGTTCGAAATCGACGATTTTGTGTTCAGCGTTGAAAATAGGTCTAACTTTATGGTGCCAGTTCTCAGCACTAGAGATATGATCGCTGACCTTTTTTCCGGCTTCTACGATATTCTCTTTGGTTGCTGGACTTTTCTGATCCTTAAACTCCCCATGTGGATCTAGATAGTAGTTGCCCAAACCATCTTGACGATAAAGTCGTATTTTCTTGAATGTCTTATTTTTCTTGTCCATTCTTACTTCGATAACGTCACCATTTTTGTGATTCATTAAATACATGTGATGTTTTCTAGTGTAATCTGCACTTTTCATGATCAGAAATCTCACCTCTACATTAATTATTCTGAAACGATATTATACCAGTATTTTAACTATATTTTTAATTTAATGGTATAAAAGTTGCTATTTTTTTAGGAAATTAGACGAAAGGATGTAGTGTTTGGTTGTTATTTTCTATACGCCAGCATAATAAAAGGTATTCCCCTTTTTACAGCTGAAGACTATTAAGTAATCACTAACTTATAATAAAATCGTTTAAAGCCGGGAGAAAAGGTGTTACGCTTAAGTAGGACGAGGTTATAGAATAATTATTTTAAAGTAATTAATTGTATACAAAAACATGCTTAGCTTCGGAAAAAGCTAAGCATGATGTCCCATAATATGAGTCGCTTGCAATTTATCTTGCAAGCGGCTGTTATTTTAGAAAAAATAATAAATATTGCAAGAGTATTGATTTCTGTTTTTGTACAGAAAATAAAATTTATTTATTTTTAATTGAATACCTTTAAATTAATCATGCGGTTTGTTAACCGTATAGATAATTTTGGTACTCTTTTCAAACAATTTCTTTCATGGCAAAATATGACTTAGAAAAACAAAAAAGAAAAATTTTGCTGCAGAAAAGGTTTGTCGTGTTCGATAAGTACTGCAATTGGAGGATGGTCAGTTACTTAGACCTATTTGTAGAAGATGATAAATAAAGCTGCTCGATATTTGTTCGAGGAGCTTTTTGTTTTACCATAGAAATGAATCAAGTTAGGAAAGTGAATGCAATGGAAATATTTTACGAACGGGGATGCAAGCTTTTTTTCAAAAAGCATAAGAATGAACAAAAGCTAATTAAGAAGTTGATTGAACAAGCGATTGTCAAAGAGTTGGCAACAGGCATGAGTAAGGTGAAGGTGGCAGCACCAACGCGGATTGAAGGAAAGGCGATTTATGAATTTCGTTTAAATTTGAAAACAGCTGGTTCAGCGCGGATTGCTTTTGCGGTAAAGAACGAGCAAGTACTGGTTCTTTTGATTACTTCGAATTTGCAAAAGGATAGCTTTAGCCGCGAACTAGAAACTAGCTTGAAAGGAAGCAATTATACGTTTAATTCCCGGTCAACTACCCCAGAATAAATTCTGGGGCTTGGTGGCTCGTTAGCTTGCACTAACCAGAACGTCAACTTGCTTAGATACGGACTTGACTTACCAGCAATGTCTTTTGACTATTGCCGATAGAGGTCGTCTAATTACCAAAGCCTTTTGAGTCCGCGAATTGCTAGCGGACTGCAGCCCCGAATAAGGCCGCTTTTTTTATTTTAGGATTTTGCCACTTGCCTAATCCTTTTTCTAGAATATTCACTGCCGCATTCCAATCGCGAATATGGTGCGTCTGACAGATTGGGCACGTCCATTCCCGATCCTTAAGGGTTAATTTCTTATAACCGTTTTGCCCCATAATACTGCCACATTGATGGCATCTTTGGGTGGTGTACTTAGGATCAATTGTTAGAAATTCTTTGCCATATAGATCTG
>SKEH01000056.1_pt1 | contig 76829 bp, 72 predicted proteins | sample 4826571 | NCBI WGS metagenome assembly SKEH01 (sample SAMN11008814, study PRJNA524170) | human gut metagenome | biome: Human fecal sample; material: Feces; isolation source: fecal sample from pouch patient p29 | host: Homo sapiens | place: Israel: Tel-Aviv | collected 2016-09-14 | reverse complement strand
CGCCAGCGTTCGTCCTGAGCCAGGATCAAACTCTCATAATAAAAGTTAGAACAATCTTGCGATTGTTAAGCTCAATTTGTTTGCTAGCATATTGCTTGCTTGTTAAAAATGTTTGTTGTCTTGAATCAATCAAGACGCCCTACACATTTGGTTTGTCTTACTTTGTTCAGTTTTCAAAGGTCTACTTGAATTGCCGTAGCAACTTTTATATCATATCAGAGTGACAAGTGAATGTCAACTGTTTTTTAAAAGTTATTTTCGATTTCTTTTTTAGAAATCTTTCAGCAACTCGTATATCATAACTCATTTCTTGTTATTTGTCAAGAACTTTTTTTGAAGTTTTTCTTGATTAGATCAAGCTTTTCAATAGGTTCTTTTCAAACGACTTAGTTATCTTATCATGTGGTCACCCACACGTCAAGAACTTTTTTAAGTTATTTGTGAAGTGTTTCGCGCTCTTTCGAACACATAATAATATACCAACATCAAAATAGAAAGTCAATAAGAAAATGCTGTTTTATCAACATTTATAGCATATTCGACCATTCCCCTCTAATTGCTTTTCAATGTTCGTATTTTCGTTTTTTTTAGTCTTTATTTACCTTGATTTCCATTAAATGTTCAGGTTTTGTTTTCCTTGATACATAGTTATTTCCTGAACCTTCTAAAATTTTTGTTAACAAAGTGTTGCTTTTATCTATTTACGCTTTTTTTTGCTAATATATATAGTAAATAGCTACATTATAATCTTGGAGGAACGATCGATGAAAATATTAATTGCTGATGACGATAAAGAAATCGTTGAATTACTAAGTATCTATATTCACAACGAGGGCTATGAAGCTGTGAAAGCTTATGACGGAAAAGAAGCCTTATCAAAAATCCGTACCATTCCCGATATCGAACTGCTTATCTTGGATATCATGATGCCTGAAATGGATGGAATGCAAGTAGTAAAAGAATTGCGTAAAGAATCACAGATCCCGATCATCATGCTTACAGCTAAAACTACAGATATGGATAAAATCAAAGGTCTGGTAGCAGGTGCTGATGATTATGTAACTAAACCATTCAATCCTTTGGAAGTAATGGCTCGTGTAAAATCATTACTTCGTCGGACAAAAATGCAAGTTACCCCTGACCAACCCGATATATTAGAAGTAAATTCTTTGATCATCAATAAAGATTCACATGAAGTAAAAACGATTGATGGTACAGAGATCCAATTAACAGCACTAGAATTTGGGATCCTCTATTTATTAGCAAGTCACCCAAACCGCGTATTCAGCGCAGATGAGATTTTTGAACGTGTGTGGAAACAGGAAAGTATTGTTTCTGCTAAAACAGTCATGGTACACGTAAGTCACTTAAGAGATAAAATTGAAGAAGCAACTGGTGGAGAAAAAGTCATTCAAACCGTTTGGGGAGTGGGCTATAAAATTGATGCACGATAAAACAAGAGGTACAGAAAAGCGTCGGCGGATCAACTTGACTTCTAAAGAAATCAGCGAATTATTAGCAGAAGGAATCATTACAGTTATCTTACTTCTTCTATTGAATGTCGCAATATTGGTTGTTCTTAGTTCAGTAATCAGTAGTTCCCCTTCATTGACAAATGCCATTTGGGATTCAAAAAACATTTTTGCTGAACGTTTGAATAGCGATTTATTTTGGAATGGCCGAAACTTTATCTTTCCTCTCTTCTTTCTTTTAGATATTGGTGTCTTATATTGGCGACTGATTCGTCGGTATCGTCAAATGCAGCTGCGACACATCATCAGTGAACTGCATTATATCGCAAATGGTAACTATGACCACCGAATTCCTTTTGAACTGAGCGGTGACCTTAGTCGGGTAGTCACTAGTATCAATGGTTTAGTAGACAGTACTGTCGCAGCCATTGAGGATGAACGCAAGATCGAAAAATCAAAAGATGAATTGATCACCAACGTCAGTCACGATATACGCACTCCTCTAACATCGATTATTGGTTATCTTGGTCTGATCGAAGACGGGCAATATCAAACAGAAGAAGATATTTTAAAATATACACACACAGCTTACATCAAAGCGAAACAAATGAAATCACTGGTAGACGACCTCTTTGAGTACACAAAGGTTCGGCAACCAGCCGTCCCTATTAATTTTTCTGCTTTTGATTTGATCCAACTAATCGAGCAATTAGCAGCTGATTTTGAATTAGAGGCTTCCAAAAAACATATTCAAATCGTTGTGACAAGCCAAGTGGATTCTCTGATCATGGATGGAGATACTGAAAAATTAGTCCGCGTCTTCAATAATTTACTGACGAACGCTTTAAAATACGGAAAAGGTGCAACAAAAATCGTGATCGAGGTTGAAAAAATCGGTTCAGAAGTAGTTGCAACTGTAAAAAACAATGGGGCGATGATTCCTCAACAAGCGATCGATAACCTTTTTGACCGCTTTTACCGTGTTGAAGAATCACGTTCGCAAGAAACTGGTGGAACAGGATTAGGTCTTGCGATCGCCCAGAGCATCGTTGCTCTACATGGTGGGTACATCTATGCCAAATCAGATGAACATTGGACCTCTTTTATCATGCACTTGCCACTAAGAAAAAATGAAAAGTTACCCATTGAAAGCTAGGAAACCATTGACGAACGCTAAAATATCCGATATTCTTATTACAATCATGGATAATCGATGAAACACAGAACCCAGTACATTTTATTTTTTTCAAGAGAGCTGATGGCTGCTGAAAATCAGTAAAAAATAATTTGGAAGTTCCAGTTCTATGACGTGTACCTTTCGAAATAAGAAAGGTCGGCAAACAGCCGTTATCTGTTAGCAAGAGCAACACTGATCATGTGTTGAACTCGGGTGGTACCGCGAATGTTAGACTGATTCGTCCCAAGAATACATTGGGATGGATCGGTCTTTTTTATTTATACTAAGGAGGAATAGGAATGTTAGATGTAAAAATGATGCGCCAAAATTTTGACTATGTACAAGAAAAACTAATGACTCGTGGCGTGAAAAAAGAAACGTTAGCTGAATTTATGGAACTTGACGAAAATCGTAGAAAATTACTTGTCAAAAGTGAAGAGCTGAAGAAATACCGTAATGATGTTTCTGGTGAAATTGCACAACTAAAAAGAAATAAAGAAGATGCTACCGCTAAAATCAATGAAATGAAAGAAGTTGGGGGAAATATCAAAGCCCTTGACGAAGAAGTCGCACAAGTAGATGAAAAATTAAAAGAAATTGCAACTACTTTGCCAAACTTACCAAATGATTCTGTCCCTATCGGAAAAGATGAAGACGACAACGTCGAAGTGCGTCGTTGGAATGAACCGCGTAACTTTTCTTTTGAACCTAAACCTCATTGGGAAATCGCTGAAAATCTTGGCATCTTAGATTTTGAACGTGGAGCAAAAGTATCAGGTAGCCGTTTTGTTTATTACAAGGGATTGGGCGCTCGTTTAGAACGTGCCGTCTATAACTTTATGCTAGATCAACATATTTATGAACATGGTTATACTGAAATGATCACTCCTTACATGGTAAACAGTCGTGCAATGTTTGGTACAGGACAATTCCCTAAATTCAAAGAGGATGTTTTCCAATTAGAGGATACAGATTTGACACTGATCCCGACTGCAGAAGTTCCGTTAACAAACTATTACAATGACGAAATTTTAGACGGTCAAGACCTACCGATCTATTTCACTGCCCTTAGTCCAGCTTTTCGTTCTGAAGCAGGAAGTGCTGGTCGAGATACTCGTGGATTGATTCGCCTACACCAATTCAATAAAGTTGAAATGGTCAAATTCTCTGATGCAGAACATTCATATGAAGAACTAGAAAAAATGACAGCTGATGCAGAAGATATTCTTAAAAAATTGCATTTACCTTATCGTGTGGTTGCTTTATCAACTGGAGATATGGGCTTCTCAGCTGCCAAAACTTATGACTTAGAAGTTTGGATCCCAGCCCAAGATACGTATCGTGAAATCAGCTCATGTTCAAACTGCGAAGATTTCCAAGCACGTCGCGCAATGATCCGTTACCGTGATGAAGATGGAAAAATCCATTACGCACACACACTAAACGGTTCTGGTTTAGCTGTTGGCCGAACAGTGGCAGCTATTCTTGAAAATTACCAAAATGAAGATGGTTCTGTCACAGTTCCTGAAGCACTTGTTCCTTACATGGGGAATTTGAAAATCATCAAATAAAATTAGCCTTTAAGACAACTATTCAAGCTTGCACGTTCGTGTGCTACGCAAAAACTGATACACACTACGTGATCTCGAAACTACAGACAAAAAACGCCCCGCAAAAATCTAACTTTTGCGGGGCGTTTTAAATTATTTTCGAATGACGCACTTTTTTATTCAATTTAAGCAGTCGAACTGACTCAAGATAACGGTCTCCTACAAGTAGCTTCTCTGAAAACGAAGTCGAGATTTCACAGAAATTCAAGAGCAACGTCTGGGAAATCCTTTCTTATGTCTTGTAGCCAATCTGTTCTGTTACGACTTAAGATTCAACTGAATAGTTCGGTGCTTCTTTTGTGATCTGTACGTCATGTGGATGTGATTCTTTCAATCCGCTACCACTCATTTGGATAAATTGTGCTTCATCACGTAATTGTTTCAAATTACCTGCTCCTACATAACCCATACCAGATTTTAATCCACCGATCATTTGGAAAATGATGTCTGCAACGCTTCCTTTATAAGCTACGCGCCCTTCGATTCCTTCTGGAACCAATTTATTGGCTTCGTTGACACTTCCTTGGAAGTAACGATCTTTCGAACCTTTTTCCATTGCGCCTAATGAACCCATACCACGATAAGTCTTGAAACGACGTCCTTGGAAAATTTCAAATTCACCTGGTGACTCATCTGTACCAGCCAACATGCTTCCTAACATCACCGCATGTCCGCCAGCAGCCAATGCTTTGACGATATCTCCAGAATATTTGATACCACCATCTGCAATAATTGCTTTTCCGTATTGACGAGCCACAGAAGCAGCATCATAAATCGCTGTTAATTGTGGTACACCCACACCAGCTACGACACGTGTCGTACAAATCGAACCAGGTCCGATCCCTACTTTTACAACATCCACACCAGCATCATACAATGCCTTTGTTGCTTCGGCTGTTGCCACATTCCCTGCAATTAGCGTTGCGTCTTTGAAGGTTGAACGGATTTCTTGGATTTTACGAATGACACCAGCACTATGTCCATGTGCTGTATCAATAACGATCGCATCTACACCAGCTTCTAACAATGCGCCGGCACGTTCGAAAGTATCACTTGTGACACCTACAGCAGCAGCAACTAATAAACGTCCATGTTCATCTTTCGCTGCGTTAGGAAATTCAATCACTTTTTCAATATCTTTGATGGTGATCAAACCACTCAAGCGACCTTCGTCGTCAACGATCGGTAATTTTTCGATTTTATGTTTTTGCAGAATTTTTTCTGCATCTTTTAGAGAAGTACCTACTGGGGCTGTTACTAAGTTTTCTTTTGTCATCACATCATTGATTGCTATATGATAGTCAGTCACAAAGCGCATATCACGGTTCGTAATAATACCAACCAATTTTCTGTTTTCTAAAGTTTCAACGATTGGCACTCCGCTAATACGGTATTTGCTCATTAGTTCTTCTGCATCTGCTACTAGATGTTGTGGCGTTAAGAAGAAAGGATCAATGATCACACCACTTTCAGAACGTTTTACTTTACGTACTTCATCGGCTTGCTGACTGATCGTCATATTTTTGTGAATAACACCTAATCCGCCTTGTCTTGCCATGGCAATTGCCATTTTACTATCAGTAACAGTATCCATACTTGCACTGATGATCGGAATATTCAACTTAATATTTTTTGTTAATTGTACGCTCATATCCACTTCGTTTGGTAACACGTGACTTTCTGCTGGTATCAATAAGACATCGTCGAAAGTAAACCCTTTTTTCGTGAACTTTGTTTCCCAGTTGGACATTTTTAGTACCACTCCTCTGTTTTAGTTTATCTACTAAAATAATCGATTTTCTTTATTAAGTCAACAGTCTATCCGTAATCCCTAACTTTTCTAAGAAGATATTCATTATAAGCGTTTGCATACCGATAGTTTATTGCTTATCTCTCAGCAGTCGGCTCTAAAAAAAACAGTCAGAATTTTCTATCCTCCCAAAAGAGGATTCAAAAATTCTGACTGATGGAATATTTTTTGTTTATCTTCTAGGTGCTGATAAACTGCCAATAATACCGTATTTCTTCTTCAAGTAGTAACGTAACGCAAGAGCGACCCCACCGATGATCACGATAACTACTGGATCTAGTAGTGGGTTCAGTACTGGTGGAAGCAACGTTGTAGCGGAAAAGGCGATAACCCAGATCAGCGTTGTTCCTCCTAAAATAAGCAATGTTTTACCCATACCTGGTTTTTTACTGCGATCTGCTCCAGGATATTCATACTGATAAATGTATTTATACATCAGATAAAATACCCAACCACCGACTGCAGAACCTAAAATAAGAGTTGAAATGCCATAAGCCGGCGTTGTTCCACGTGAAAACAATCCAGTGATCGCAACCATGATACTCAACAGACCGAGTAGTAATAATGCGTTATCTAGCCACATCAAGACTGGTTTAGCATTTACTTTTACTTCAGCTGGTTTATTGATGATTGCTTCTGTTCGTTCAGAAACAGTACCGAATAGTTGTCTCGCTGTTCTTCCGCCTTTTTGCTCAGAAACTAAAGTCGGAAGGATGTCATGAAGGGCTGTGACTTTTTCCTCTTCGGATAAGTTAGCCGCTTCTAAAGATTTTTTCAAATCAAAAATATATTGTTGGTTTCTTTTCGTCAACTTTTCTTCTAAACTATTGTTTTCTTTTACGATCTCACGTAATTGTTCTGGTTCCATGATCTAATAGTCCTCCTTAGCCGTTACTCTAACGGTTGTCACAAAAGACATTCTAACATACTATACGTACAGTTTGATAGCCCTTTTATACATTAAAACGGAATAACATAACGTCGCCATCTTGGACTACATAATCTTTACCTTCTAGACGAACGCGACCTGCTTCTTTTGCGGCATGCATGTTGCCATAATGATCCAAATCTTCAAAAGAGACTGTTTCTGCACGGATGAAGCCTCGTTCAAAATCTGAGTGGATGATTCCAGCTGCTTGGGGAGCTTTGATTCCTTTTTTGAACGTCCAAGCTCGGACTTCTTGTTCTCCAGCAGTAAAGTAAGTAGCTAATCCCAATAAATCATAGGCTGCACGGATCAATTGATCTAATCCAGATTCTTCGATTCCCAATGCTTCTAAGAATTCAGCCTTATCTTCATCATCTAACTCGGCGATTTCTTCCTCTGCACGCGCGCTAACAACGATGACTTCTGCTTTTTCTTCTGCCGCAAAGTTACGTACTTCTTGAACGTAGTGATTGGATTCTGCTTCTGCTACTTCGTCTTCCGCAACATTTGCTACATATAGGATCGGTTTTGTTGTTAATAAGAACAATGATTTAACGATCTTTTGTTCTTCTTCTGTAAACTCGATCGAACGGGCGGAACGGCCGTCTTCTAAAACAGGTTTGATTTTATCTAGTACTGCTAATTCTGCTACAGCATCTTTATCCTTTGTTTTAGCAACTTTTGCCACTCGTGTATAACGTTTAGTAATTGAGTCAAGGTCAGCTAACACAAGCTCCAAATTGATCGTATCAATATCAGCTAAAGGATCAACTCGTCCTTCCACGTGAGTGATGTTGTCGTCATCAAAACAACGGACGACATGACAGATTGCATCTACTTGGCGGATATGACTCAAAAATTGGTTACCTAAGCCCTCACCTTTACTTGCACCTTTTACGATACCAGCGATATCTGTAAATTCAAAAGTAGTTGGAACAGTTTTCTTTGGATGGACTAATTCCGTCAACCGTTGTAAACGCCAGTCTGGTACTTCTACCATTCCTACATTTGGATCAATCGTTGCAAAAGGATAGTTTGCTGCTTCTGCTCCAGCTTTAGTAATTGCATTAAATAAAGTCGATTTTCCGACATTGGGTAAACCTACGATTCCAGCAGTTAATGCCATAAATTTATTCACTCTTTCTCTGAATTTTTTTCAAGTATTTTTTTTAGTTTTTTTTCAAATTCTCGACGAGTCATCATAACGATATGTCCACAATTCACACATTTGATTTTGATGTCAGCACCCATTCGAATGATCTCCCAACGGTTCGTCTGACACGCATGAGGTTTTTTCATTTCAACGATATCATGTAAGTCGTACATAAAAGTCCCCTCCTTTTTGAAAAAAATATCTGAACGCTTGCTTTATTAATCGAAGCGCAATGATGGATTCTCTATTATTGAAAGTAATAGGACAAAGCCTAAGATTTTTGTTTCTCAGTTTTATTCGTCAAATTGAATATTAAGAATATCCAGGATTCTTGTCAAATCATTTTGTGACAGATATTCAATTTCGATTTTTCCTTTTCCATCTTTTTCTTGGATAGCGACACTTGTGCCGAACTTATCCATTAAACGATCTTCGCTTTCACGGATATAGTAAGGTTTTTCTTTTGCTAAACGTGGAATTTTTTTCTTTTCTTTTCCATCATTTTCATTTAATTGTGACACAATTTGTTCTAATTGACGAACAGTCAGATTCTCCGTTACTGCTCGATTTGCTAATTTTAGTATCAAGCTTTTATTTTTCAAGCCCAAGAGTGTACGCGCTTGTCCCATCGAAAGGCGTTGATCTTGGACCATTTCTTTGACAAGATCGGGTAACGTCAACAAACGCAAGTAATTCGCAATATAAGGCCGACTCTTGCCTAAGCGGTTTGCCACTTCTGCTTGTGTCAATTTGAGATTTTTCATCAGCATATCATACGCTTCTGCCTCTTCTAGCGGATTTAAATCTTCACGCTGCAGATTCTCTAGAACGGCAACTTGCATCATTGCTTCTTCATCAAAGTCTCTAACGATTGCTGGGATGGTTTCTTTTTTAGCTAATTTAGAAGCTCGAAAACGGCGTTCTCCGGCAATGATCTCATAGCCTTTTACTGATGATCGGCGAACAATTATGGGTTGAAAAACACCTGATTGCTCAATTGAATTCGCTAATTCTTGCAAAGAGACCTCTTCAAAAGTTTTCCGTGGTTGATACGGATTGGGACGTAATTCATTCAATGGCAACTGGATCACGGTCTCATCTGTTACATCTACAGTTTCTAAATTTTCTAAGTCTTGGAACAATGCATCGATTCCTCGACCTAATCCTTTATTTTTCTTCACGATTAACCACTTCCTTTGCCAATGCTTGGTAGACTTCAGCTCCTCTAGAACGTGGATCATAATCGATAATAGGCATTCCATGACTTGGCGCTTCTGAAAGACGGATATTTCTTGGAATAATCGTTTCATACACTTTTTCACGGAAATATTTACGAACTTCTGCCACTACTTCATTCCCTAAGTTTGTACGGGCATCGTACATCGTAAGTAGCACTCCTTCGATCTCTAACTCAGGATTGAAATGCTTTTGGACAAGACGAACAGTATTCAATAATTGGCTTAATCCCTCTAGTGCGTAATACTCACATTGAACAGGGATCAAAATCGAATCACTAGCTGTAAATGAATTGATTGTCAGATGTCCTAAAGAAGGTGGACAATCGATCAAGATATAATCATATAAGTCAGTGACTTCCGCTAATGAACCTTTTAGGCGAGATTCTCTGGCCATCATTGAGGTTAACTCGATCTCAGCTCCTGCTAATTGGAGAGTTGCTGGCACAATACTTAGATTTTCGTGTTCCGTGACAAGTGTTGCGTCAGCGATAGGTAACTCGTTGACTAACACATCATAGATATCTTGTGTCACATCAGGTTTGCGGATACCTACGCCACTTGTCGCATTTCCTTGCGCGTCCATATCTACTAATAGAACTTTTTTCCCAAGACTAGCTAGACATGCGCCTAAATTTACCGTTGTCGTTGTTTTACCGACTCCGCCTTTTTGATTTGCAACAGATATTATTTGTGCCATCTCTTCTCCTCCTACTTGATTGGTTGCTTGTTAGGCAATCCAGGTTTTCTTGGATATTTTTTCGGTGTGACCTTCTTTTTCTGAATCATAAGAATGTGCCGTTTATCCGTTACGTTAGGTAATTCAACCGTGTATTCTTTGATGAATTTACCGCCTAAAAGAGCAATTGCCTGTTTTGCTTCCATTAACTCTTCTTCACTTTTAGCTGCTTTTAACGCATAAAAATAGCCTTCTTGTTTTACTAAGGGTAAACACAATTCAGCTAGGACGTTCAATCGAGCTACTGCACGCGCCGTGACGTAATCGAAAGACGCACGAAATTGCGGATTTTGTCCAAATGTTTCAGCTCGATCATGGTAAAGATTTGCGGTAATACCTAACTCTTTCGTTAATTCCGTTAAAAAAGTAATCCGTTTATTCAAAGAGTCAACAATCGTGATCTGCAATTCTGGAAATACGATTTTTAATGGAATACTTGGAAAGCCGGCGCCAGAGCCAACATCACAAAGTGTACCATCTTTTGAAAAGTCCCCATCAAACGCTAGAGTCAATGAATCATAAAAATGTTTCAAATAAACATCTTTCTTTTCTGTGATTGCTGTTAAATTCATTTTTTCGTTCCACTCAACTAATAGTTGATAATAGCGTTCAAATTGAGTCATTTGTTGATCCGTCAACTGGATACCTTTTTCTGCCAAAATCTGATGAAATTCTTCTGGTGTCATAGTTTGTCCTTTCATTGTGAAACAGTTACATTGTTTCACGAAATCTCTTCTTACTTTAACGCAAAATGTCAGGAGTTGCAATCTTTCCAATAGAAATTTAAACAGAAAAAGGGATAGGGAAAATGATTTTAACTATTCCAAAGGAAAGTCAAAAAAGGAAGGGTAAGTGATATACCAAAAATCTGGTTCCCTTTCATCTTCGGATTACCCTATTCATTGATAATGTACTTAATGGAACATTCTTTTCTATGGTGCAATAAGAGCGCTCAAAAAAAGAGTAAGATAAATAAGTACCTTACAAGGGATAGACTCGTATTCATTTTCTAGAATCAAAAAAAGAAAAAAGGCTTAGTATCAAGCCTTTTCCTCTGTCACTTTCGCAATCTTCCCTTGTTCGATGTAGACCATCAAAATACTTAAATCAGCTGGGTTTACGCCGCTGATTCGACTTGCTTGAGCAATTGTTTCAGGTTGGATTTTTTGTAATTTTTGTTTTGCTTCGGTTGCCAAGCCGTTAATTGCCGCATAATCAATATTTTCTGGTATTTTTTTGGCTTCCATTCGTTTTAATTTTTCTACTTTTTCAAGTGCCTTTTTTATATATCCTTCATATTTGATCTGGATTTCTGCTTGTTCGATTTCTTTGCGTGTCAATGCTTCATTCGCAGGAATAAATTGCAATAGATCTTGGTAGCTGATCTCTGGACGTCTTAAGAAGTCACTTGCTAAAACACCATCTTTTAATGGGGCTGCATTGATTGTTGCTAAGAAAGCTTGAACTTCTTCTGTTGGTTTGATACGAACGCTCATCAAACGTTTGATTTCTTCTTCAACAGCGGCTTTCTTTTTCAAATATGCATTGTATTGGTCTTCTTTGACCAAACCTACTTGGTGGCCCATTTCAGTAAGACGTAGATCCGCGTTATCATGACGTAAGAGCAAACGGTATTCTGCGCGAGAAGTCAATAAACGGTAAGGTTCGTTTGTTCCTTTTGTGACTAGATCATCGATCATCACACCGATATAACCATCGCTTCGTTTGATGACCAACGGCTCTTTTCCTTGCACCTTCAATGCGGCATTGATCCCAGCGATCAAACCTTGCCCAGCAGCTTCTTCGTAGCCGCTTGTTCCATTTGTTTGTCCAGCAGTATAAAGATTTTCAACAACTTTTGTTTCCAGTGTTGGACGCAATTGGTGTGGTTCAACGACATCATATTCGATCGCATAACCTGTACGCATCATCTCCACTTTTTCCAAACCGGCAATCGAGTGTAAAACATCGACTTGCACATCTTCTGGTAATGAGGTGGATAATCCTTGCACATAGACTTCTTCGGTGTGCAGTCCTTCTGGTTCCAAGAATAGTTGATGACGTGGTTTGTCAGCAAAACGAACGATCTTATCTTCGATTGATGGGCAATAGCGTGCGCCCACACCCTCTACGATCCCAGTAAACATCGGCGCGCGATGTAAGTTGTCACGGATGATTTGGTGGGTCGTTTCTCCAGTATAAGTTAGCCAGCAAGATTCTTGGTCTAAATTATATGCACTGTCGGGTGTACTGAAACTAAAATGATTGGGTTCCTTGTCACCTGGTTGTTCTTCTGTGACTGAATAATCGATCGTGCTTGATTTGACACGTGGCGGTGTTCCTGTTTTGAACCGCTCAATGGCAAAACCAATCTCTTTCAAATTATTCGCTAAGCCAACAGAAGGTTGGGAGTTATTAGGACCAGAAGAATATTTCAATTCTCCGATGATGATTTCGCCACGTAGTGCTGTTCCAGCAGTGATGACAACTGCTTTCGCACGATAACTCGCTCCAGTAGAGGTGATCACACCACAGCAAATACCATCTTCAACGATCAATTCTTCGACAATTCCTTGACGCAAAGTCAAATTTGGTTCTTTTTCGATCGTATGTTTCATTTCTGCGGAATAGGCATGTTTGTCTGCTTGTGCACGTAATGCTCTGACAGCTGGGCCTTTCCCAGTATTCAACATACGCATTTGAATATAGGTCTTATCGATATTTTTACCCATTTCTCCGCCTAATGCGTCGATTTCTCGGACAACGACTCCTTTGGCAGGTCCGCCAACGGACGGATTACATGGCATAAAAGCAACCATATCCAAATTGATGGTTAATAGTAATGTTTTTGAGCCCATTCTTGCTGCGGCTAATGCGGCTTCAGACCCCGCATGTCCGGCACCGACAACGATCACGTCATAGGCATCTGCTTGATAATGATTCAAAAGATTTTCCTCCTTATTTTCCTAAACAAAATTGACTAAATAATTGAGTGATCAGTTCATCTTGTACACTGTCTCCGACCACTTCACCTAAGTAATCCCAACAGCGAGTCATGTCGATTTGCACTAAGTCTACAGGCATACCAGCAGTGATGCCCTCGATGACTTCCTCTAATGAAATAGCTGCTTTTTCAAGCAAAGCGATGTGACGCGTATTTGACACGTATGTCGCATCACGTTCTCCTGTTTGACCACCAAAGAATAAATCTGAAATTGCTGTTTCTAAACGATCCAAACCATCATTTTTAGTCACAGAGACAGCAAAGACTGGTTCATTTTCTACCCATTGTTCAAGTTTTTCTGTTTCTAATTTTGGTGGTAGATCTGTTTTATTTAAAAGAATGATTCGCTTCAAGCCCTTCGTGGCCTCTAGCAATTGTTCATCTTCACTCGTTAAAGGTTCACTTTGGTTCAAAACTAATAAAATCAAATCTGATTCAGCGAGTGCTTTGCGGCTTCGTTCTACGCCGATTCGTTCCACGACATCTTCTGTTTCACGGATTCCTGCTGTATCGATCAATTTCAATGGTACCCCGCGGACATTGACGTATTCTTCGATGACGTCTCGCGTCGTTCCTGCGATGTCAGTGACAATTGCTTTTTCTTCACGTAATAAGTGATTCAAGAGACTTGATTTTCCTACATTGGGGCGTCCAATGATTGCTGTGCTCAAACCTTCTCGAAGAACTTTTCCTTGTTTTGAAGTAGCTAGTAACGCTTGGATTCTTTCTTGGATCATTGTAGCTTTTTCTAATAATAATTTTGTTGTCAATTCTTCTACATCATCATATTCAGGATAATCAATATTGACTTCGACTTGTGCTAATGTTTCTAAAATTTCTTGTCGTAACGAACGGATCAATGCAGATAGATTCCCATCCAACTGGTTCAACGCTAAGCCCATTGCCTTGTCGGTTTTCGCACGAATCAGATCCATCACTGCTTCAGCTTGGGATAGATCTACACGTCCATTTAAGAAGGCCCGTTTTGTAAATTCACCAGGTTCTGCCAACCTTGCACCTTCACGCAATAGTAATTGTAAGATTTGGTTTACTACAACGATTCCGCCATGGCAATTGATTTCTACTACATCTTCACGAGTAAATGTTTTGGGTGCTAACATGACAGAAACCATGACTTCATCAACTAACTGTTCATTTTTAGGATCAACGATATGTCCATAATGGATGGTATGACTTGGGACTTCAAGTAAACTTTTCTTTCCACAACTGTATACTTTATCTGCTAACGCTACTGCTTGATCTCCGCTGAGGCGGACAATACTGATGGCGCCTTCTCCAGGTGGAGTCGAAATTGCAGCAATCGTATCAAATTCTAAAGTAATTTCAGCCATTTTCTCACTTCCTCTTTCATTTTACGCACAAAAAAAGCGCCCACTTCACCCTTTGTAATAAATGGTGAACTTAGCACTTTGACTGCTTGTTCTCGATTAAATTCTGGTCATAGGTTATCACATCTAATAGAAGGAATCAAGGGTTTTTAATCGGAGACTGACTTTATCTTTACTAGGACTTTCATGTTTTTGGGCAGACTTTACCTGATTTATCTTAGCTGATTCTTTTCATTTTTTTCGCAACGTGGAAGTGGGCTATTTCTTGAGTCGTTCTCTTTTATTACCGAGATTGCTTTATCTTTAAATCTTGTGACCTTAGTGTTTTTTGTAGCCACGCATGGTGCGTCTCTTTTCCTTTTTTTAGTTTATAAGAAATTTTTTCTTGCTGAGATACATCGGTACGTTTACCTTTTTCATCTAGGTATGTCACTAGTGCCTGTTGCAGTATTTTTAATGTTTTACTAGAAGCTCCACTGTTTTTCAAATGAACTATCGCTAACTGAGTCAATTCTTTTTTGAAATCTCCATTAGATAAATTAGGAATACTTGATTTATAAAATATTTGATTTTTTATTTTGACCTGTTTCTTGACCCCTAAAATATATTTCATTGCACCATTTAAATTATTGACCATACAATTGTCTTGGACATATTGTGAGGTTGCCAGATCATTGGAATAATATTCTTTCTTTGCACAACGACTGAACAAATGAAGCGGACGATATTCTTCAAATGGTCCTTTTATTAATTCGTTTCGTTCAAACCAATTCAGATGCAGCCGTCCTATACGCAATGCCTGAGTGATTGCCTTGACTTTTTGTGGTGAATTTTTGATTTTATAGATATAAATCGGTGTAATCTGTTTCTTTTGGTCATCTATGTAAACAGCTGCCCTTAATTTTTTTTGAATGGATTGGCTATCGGGACTAATGATGCGTATCTGTGCTTTGTCATAAGTAGCAACTTCAAAATCTCCCCTGACCTTTCTGATAATCACATCCATTCCATGATACCCATCTTCTCCATTTTGCAGTTTCATACAGACATTTATCGGGAGAAGCAAAAAGCTGTCAGGATGATCTTCTTTCAAATCATTTAGATAAAAAGGTAATAATTTTGTCTCAACGGAGCTATACAGGCTTTTTTGAAAGGATTCTTTTAATAGTGGGATGTTTCTATCTGGAAACTTATCTGAGTGGAGATCAAGCATTTGTTGATAGATTGGCATCAATTCAATCACGGCATTAGGTACTTTTTTCATTTTTTCCTGGATCGGATTTCCCATTAGATTTAAATTCTGAATAATTGTGCTGCACATGTTTTTCACGTACTCTTCGCTGTTTAGATACCTTTGACGTTTTCGCATAACTAATCGTACAAGTTTCGCCTGCTTTCTTTCTCTAAATAAATCGTAAATACTCAATGATCATCACCTCGATCCAGTGTTTTAGAGTGTGGGACAAATCTAAAAATCAGCTTTGCTACAAGACCTACGAATAAACAGTGGGAGCAGAAGCAACTCCTTCTTAAATAAGCCGAAATTCACAAAAATTTGAAAAGTAATTTTCGTTCATTTCTTCTTATTTCTCGGAGTTAAACACTTCTGTCCCAACCTCTCTCAAATAAACGGCGTCCAAAAGTCAGGCTTTTCGGAAATCTCAAACCTAAACGACTTTTGTCTCGACCTCTTCTCAAGTGTAGCAGTATTATTTTTAGTTTAAAATCTGTCTTTTCCCTAACTAGAAATAATCGTTGCTCTTTCTTACATACTTCTTTATCTTTCTTTAAAAAAAAGGTACACTAAAATGGTAGCGCTATCTACATACACTTTGTTTTATCGAAAGGAGAAACTTATGGGCCAGTTTAATCCTGTTTCATTTGACGGTGAAGACGACCCGCGCATCAATGATGTCGTGTTGTCTACGGGAAATATCAACCAAAAATATATTGTACGTGATATTGTTTTTGTGGTGGAATGCTTTGAAGCTGATTTGTTTGACCCAAATTTTAATACCGAGGATCTGTTTTTAACAACGAAACGAAAGTTAAAAAAGAAAGTGCTGGAATACGGAGCAAACGCAGTGATCAATTGTCATTTTGACTATCAGCAGCGCTCACGTGGCGAAAAACAGTGCTTGGAATTATTTGCCTACGGAACGGTCATCCAGTTTGTCCAAACTACGATTGGCTGATTACCTGATACAATTAGTACATCTTAATGAAAAAAAAGCACATGAAGCGAGGCTTCATGTGCTTTTTCTATCAAAGTAAGACTACTTGAACATCGTATACTCCGATAAGAATGATTTCTAATAAAATATACTTGGTTTAAAAAAGTTTGTCAACGAGTATTCATTATTTCTAGAAATCATCCTTCTGTTACAAGCGTTTTTTCACTGGCTCAACGACCAAATAACGATAAGGTTCATCACCTTCTGAATGAGTTTGGACAGCTTCATTTTTACTCAATACCGCATGGATCTGCTTTCGTTCAAAAGCAGGCATTGGTTCTAAAAATACCGGTTGTCCCGTACGACTGACTTTATCCGCTGTACGTTCTGCAAGTCGTTGGATGATTTCTTGGCGTTTCTCCCGATAATTGCCTACATTCACTACCACAGAAAGCTTATTTTCAGCTACACGATGAATAAATACTTGGGCTAAATATTGTAAGGCATTCAGCGTTTTTCCATGTTTCCCGATCAATAGCCCTTGTTTTTGAGTATCCAATTGAAAAACGATCATGTTTGCTTCTCGTTTGATTTTTACTACAGCTGGTGCATCCAATTGTTTCGTAATTTCAGTGAGATAAACTGCTAATTCCGTTAAAGCTGCTTCATCACCTAATTCACTTAGTTCTTTTTTAGGCACTTCTGCTTGAGATTCTTCTTCGTAAACAATTTCTGTTATTTCAGGTTTTTCTTCTAAAACTTCTTCCACTGTTTCTTCGATCGTCTCTGAAACAGTTTCACTGATTGAAGGCTTGATCATCAAACGGGCATTCTTTTTTCCTAGACCTAAGAATCCTTTTTTACCTTCATCAAGTATCTCGATCTCTACGTTGTCTTTTGATAGACCCAAATCATCCAGTCCGAGTTGGACCGCTTCATCTATTGTCGCAGCTTCATAAATTGGCATTAGCATTACCTCCCTAATTTTCTACGTTTTTTCTTAGGATTCATTGCTTTCTTCATTGCTCGTTCTTTTTCACGAATACGTTGTGCTTCTTCTTCACGTTCTTTTCTGATTTTAAATGGATTGTTGATCAATAGCGTTTGTAGTACTTGGAACGCATTTGAGACTACCCAGTATAATGAAAGACCACTGGCTAAATTGACACCCATCACTAAAATCATCACAGGCATCACGAAGTTCATGATCTTCATTGACGCATTCGACTCAAGTTGGCTCATACTACTTAAATAAGTACTTGCGAACGTAAAGATAGCCGCTAGAATCGGCAAAATAAATGTTGGATCAGCAGTTCCTAGGTTCAACCATAAAAAGTGTCCTTGTTTTAATTCTGGTACACGTGAAATGGATTGCCACAACGCCATCAATATTGGCATTTGTACTAATAATGGTAAACAACCTGCATATGGGTTCACATTATTCTCTGCATATAGACGTTGTTGCTCTTCACGTAATTTTCTTTGTGTATCTGGATCTTTTGCACTATATTCTTGTTGTAATGCTTTTAGTTTAGGTTGAAGCTCTTGCGTTTTACGCATGCTCTTTGTCTGAAAATGCATCAAAGGCATCAATATCACACGGATGATCAAGGTGAATAAAATGATCCCGATCCCCACGTTACCAAATGACAATGCCTTGATCGCTTCTGCAAAATAATAAACGATGTAGCGATCCCAAATTCCTGTGCTTTGCGCACTCACTTCTCCAGTTCCACAACCGGATAAGACGACGGCAAGACCTACGATACCTGCCATCAAAAGTAAACGTTTGTATTTCTTCACTTACTCTTTTCCTCTCTATCGATTATTTTTGCAAGTTTTAAGACATGGACTAGATTGGAACGAATCTCATCGTAAGTCAACCCTTTGACACTTGGTCTGGCAATCACAATAAAATCCAATTCCGGGTCGATCTCTTCTTTTAAAGAATAAATCGCTGCACGGAGCTTGCGCTTTACATCATTGCGACATACGGCATTACCTACTTTTTTACCTACGGAAAGCCCCACACGAAAATGTGGTTGGTCCTTTTTCTCTAAGCGGTAGATGACAAATTTACGATTAGCAAATGATGCTCCTGTTTGGAACACAGCTTGAAATTCTCGTTCTTTTTTAACACGATACGCTTTTTTCATTCGTTTTCTTTCCTTTTCTATCTCTCACTTACGTCAATAATCATACCATATTTCATGTCACTCTTTTACCCTTTCGCAAAAAAAGGGCATAAAAAAAACCACTGAAACCCCAGTGGCTTAAGCTGAAAGAACTTTTCTTCCTTTACGACGACGGCTTGCTAAAACACGACGACCATTTTTAGTACTCATACGTTTACGGAATCCGTGAACTTTTTGACGTTTACGTTTATTTGGTTGGTATGTTCTTTTCATGTATTCCACCTCCAAAATTTCTTATCTACTGATTAAACACAGACATACTTTGATAGTATAACGACAACTAAGGTATTTTGTCAATATAAAATAGAACGATTCTTGTTAAAATGCGTGATCTATTTTTCCACAGAACTATTTTTTGCAATGTGTTTTATATGTGGGAAAAGTTATGCACACGAATTATCCACAGCATTTTCTATGCCCTTTTTACACAGAATAAACACCTGTAAAAAAAGTAATCCACAGTTAAGGCAAAACTTGTGAATTGATTGCTGAACAAATTGATAAATATAGATTTATTATCCACAGATACTTCTGGAGAATTTCTCCAAAACACCACTTATCCACCTGTTGATTACTCATGTGGATAACTATTTTTCCCACTTGTGTTTTTTTCTTCTCATTCACCTCTTGATTTTGTGGATAAACGTAAAATAAAAATTTTTTCTTTTCTTTCTGTGGAAAACTTCAGCGAAAAATGATAAATTAGTACTAGTTATTCACTTTTTAATGAAGGAGGAGGCCTTATATGGTATCCCTCGATGCTTTATGGAACGAATTAAAAACCACTTACCAAAAAGATTTATCGCCTGCAAGTTATAATACTTGGATCGAAACCGCGCAACCAAGATCGTTGGATCAAAGCCAGCTAGTTGTAGAGGTTCCTAGTAAAATTCATAAAGAATATTGGGAAAAAAACCTAGCGACAAAGATCGTCGAAGTCGGTTATATGCTGACAGGTAAAGAGATCATCCCGCGTTTTGTTACCGGGGAAGAAGCAGAACAAGAAATCATTGAAGAAGTCCAAAGTCCAAAAATACCTGTAGCAAATCCCATAAAAAAAGCGATGTTGAATCCCAAATATACCTTTGACACGTTTGTTATTGGGAAAGGAAACCAAATGGCGCATGCTGCGGCATTAGTCGTTGCAGAAGATCCGGGCTCTATTTACAACCCGTTATTCTTTTATGGAGGCGTTGGTCTTGGTAAGACCCATTTGATGCATGCAATTGGTCATCAGATGCTGTTGAGCCAACCTGATGCGAAGGTCAAATATGTTAGTAGTGAAACATTTGCGAATGATTTCATCAACTCGATCCAGAACAAAACAGCAGAAGAGTTTCGTCAAGAATACCGAAACGTTGATCTTTTATTAGTTGATGACATTCAATTCTTTGCAGAAAAAGAAGCTACACAGGAAGAATTTTTCCATACATTCAATGCACTTTACAATGAAGGAAAGCAGATCGTTCTAACAAGTGATCGCTTGCCAAACGAGATACCAAAACTGCAAGAACGTTTAGTATCACGCTTTGCATGGGGGCTTTCCGTTGACATCACGCCACCTGATCTAGAAACACGAACAGCGATTTTGAGAAAGAAAGCCGCTGCTGAGCGGTTAGAGATCCCCGACGATACGTTAAGTTATATCGCGGGCCAAATCGATTCGAATATCCGTGAATTAGAAGGAGCTTTGGTACGTGTCCAAGCATTTGCTGCGATGAATAGTGAAGATATTTCAACAAGTCTAGCTGCTGATGCACTGAAAACACTGAAATCTGGCAAAGGACACCCGCAACTTTCGATCCTACAGATCCAAGAAGAGGTTGCAAAGTATTACCATATTCAATTAAAGGATCTAAAAGGGAAAAAACGAGTGAAATCGATCGTTGTCCCACGTCAAATCGCAATGTATCTAGCAAGAGAGTTGACTGACAGTTCGTTGCCAAAAATCGGAGCCGAATTTGGCGGAAAAGATCACACCACAGTCATCCATGCGCATGAAAAAATCCAACACTTAGTTGATTCAAGCGTAAGCATGCAGAATGAAGTATCGGAAATCAAAAATTTTCTTTTAAATTAATCAAACCAAAGGAAAAAACGCTTTGTGGATAAAAGTGAAAAAAACAAAAAAGTTATGCACACCTTTTCCACAGCTGTTTTTTCTTTTCTTTCTTGCATTTTTTTAGTTTTCCACAGAATCAACAGTACCTAATACTTTTATTATTTTATATTAACTAATAATAAATACATGTCTAAAGGAGAAACATCATGAAAGTTACCTTAAATCGAGCAAGTTTTATGCAAGAGTTGCAAACTGTTCAACGAGCTATATCAAGTAAAACAACTATTCCCATTTTGACAGGGGTCAAAATCACTCTGACACAAGAAGGATTGACGTTAACTGGTAGCAATGCAGATATTTCAATCGAAACACTTTTATCGGTCGAAAATGAAAAAGCACAAATGCAAATTGAATCTACTGGATCAATTGTTTTACAAGCTCGTTTCTTTAGTGAGATTATTCGCCGTTTACCAGAAGAGACATTCACTTTAGAAGTTTTAGAAAATAAACAAGTGGCGATCACTTCAGGTAAAGCCAACTTTTTAGTGAATGGGCTAGATGCAGACAATTACCCACATCTACCGGTAGTAGAAAGTCATAACCAAATGAAATTACCTGTGCATGTCTTGACGAAACTGATCAACGAAACAGTTTTTGCTGTCTCACAACACGAGAGCCGTCCAATTCTTACTGGAGTCCACTTTGTTTTAAAAGACAATTCTTTACTAGCTGTCGCAACAGACTCACATCGGTTGAGTCAACGAGTGATCCCAGTTGAACAAGCAGTAGATCAATTCGATATTGTCATTCCTGGTAAAAGTTTGACGGAACTTTCTCGTTCACTAACAAATGAAGAGGAAATCGTTGAAATCAGCATCATGGAAAATCAAGTATTGTTCAAAACAGAAAATATGTACTTTTATTCACGCTTGTTAGAAGGGAACTACCCTGATACGAATCGTTTGATCCCTTCAAGTTTCAATACAGAAGTTGAATTTTCAGTGCCTAGTTTCTTAGCAGCAATCGAACGTGCTTCTTTATTGTCACATGAAGGACGTAACAACATCGTTCGTCTATCTATCACTTCAGATTCTGTTGTTCTTTACGGAAATTCTCCTGAAATTGGTAAAGTCGAAGAAAGTTTGAACTATGTGACAAGTAGTGGCGATCCTTTAGAGATCTCTTTCAACCCTGATTACATGAAAGCTGCATTGCGTGCTTTTGGCGATATGAGTATCAAAGTGAAATTTATTTCTTCTATTCGTCCATTTACGTTAGAACCAACAGAAGACGGTGTTCAATTTATCCAATTGATCACACCTGTACGTACAAATTAAGCAAATTTCTTGATAGATTGAAAAATTAGATGAAAAGAAATAGAAAAGAAGCAAAAAGCCCTAAAATCAATTTTAAGGCTTTTTGTTTCTTTTTGTTTAAAACACCTTTTTTTGCTTAAATCGTCTTATATGGAAAAATATATGGATAAATTTGTTTTATTGATCAAAAAAAGGTATAATAGAGTATACATTTATAATGAAAATGAGGGATGAAGAGTGAAACAACAAGTCATTCTAAAAACAGAATTTATGACGTTGGGTCAAATGCTAAAAGAAGTCACGGTGATCAGCAGTGGTGGACAAGCAAAATGGTATTTAGCTGAGAACACTGTCTTAGTAGATGGCGAACCTGAGAATCGCCGCGGACGAAAACTTTATCCCGGTATGATGGTTGAAGTTCCAGAAGTAGGAACTTTTTTTATGGTAAAAAAAGGGAAAAAAGATAATGAGGCTGAATAAGCTCTATTTAAAAAATTATCGTAACTATCAGGAATTACAAATAGAGTTTTCGAAAAATCTTGTCATTTTCTTAGGTGAAAATGCGCAAGGAAAGACGAATCTTTTGGAAAGTATTTATGTCTTAGCTATGACTAGAAGTCATCGTACAAGTAGTGAACAAGAATTGATCGGTTGGAATGATGACCAAGCATTGATTCAAGGAGAAATCACGAAAGGTACATCTAAAATCCCTCTAGAAATCTTACTTTCAAAAAAAGGGCGCAAAACAAAAATCAATCATATCGAGCAAAAGAAGTTAAGCAGTTATGTTGGACAATTGAACGTCATCTTATTTGCACCGGAAGACCTTTCTCTAGTCAAAGGTAGTCCTCAGATAAGACGAAAATTTCTTGATATGGAATTAGGCCAAATCAATCCGATCTATCTTTATGATCTGGTTCAATATCAAGGAATCTTAAAACAAAGAAACCAATATTTAAAACAATTGAACGAAAAAAAGCAAACAGATCTACTTTACTTAGATATTTTATCTGAGCAGTTAGCCGAATTTGGCAGTAAAATCTTGAAAGCTCGTGCGCAATTTGTTCAGCGATTAGAGTTTTGGGCAAACACTTTGCATCAACAAATCACCCATCAAAAAGAACAATTAGAGATTGAATACGTAACAGCGATTTCTTCTTTGCATTCACAAACACAAGAAGAGATCCAAACACAGTTTTTGGCATTGCTAGATCAGAATAAAAAGAAAGATTTGTTTCGAGGGACAACAACGATAGGGCCCCATCGTGATGACCTTTCTTTTTTCGTCAATCAAAAAAACGTGCAGAATTATGGGTCTCAAGGACAACAGCGAACCACAGCTTTGAGCGTCAAATTAGCTGAAATCGACTTGATCAAAGAAGAAACAGGGGAATATCCAATTCTCTTGCTTGATGATGTGATGAGTGAATTAGATGATAATCGCCAACTGCACTTGCTAGAAACGATTGAAGGTAAAGTCCAGACTTTCTTGACAACAACCACACTTGATCATGTAAAAAATAAAATGACCGTTGAACCTGAGATTTTTTATGTTCAGCAAGGAAAAATAGAAGGAGAAGAAAGTTAAATGACAGATGAGAGAAGTTTAATTGAACGCGCTAAAGAATATGATGCCAGTCAGATTCAAGTCCTTGAAGGATTAGAAGCCGTTCGAAAACGTCCAGGCATGTACATCGGATCTACTAGCTCTGAAGGATTACATCACTTGGTATGGGAAATCGTCGATAATTCGATCGATGAAGTATTGGCAGGATTTGCTACTAAGATCCAAGTCGTAATTGAAGAAGATAACAGCATCACTGTAGTCGATGATGGCCGTGGGATTCCCGTAGATATCCAAGCAAAAACTGGTCGTCCAGCTGTAGAAACTGTTTTTACCGTGCTTCATGCAGGGGGAAAATTCGGCGGAGGCGGATATAAAGTATCTGGTGGACTGCATGGTGTTGGTTCATCCGTCGTTAATGCGTTATCGTCACAATTAGATGTAAAAGTTTATAAAGACGGCAATGTTTATTACCAACAATATCGTCGCGGTGCTGTCGTTGATGATTTAAAAATCATTGAACAAAGTGACCGCCACGGAACAACTGTCCATTTTATTCCAGATCCAGAAATTTTTACAGAGACAACCGTTTTTGATTTCAATAAATTAGCGACTCGTATTCGTGAATTGGCTTTCTTGAATCGCGGCATGCACATCTCGATCGAGGACAGACGCGAAGAAAAAACAGTAGTAAAAGAATACCATTATGACGGCGGGATCAAGAGCTATGTCGAGTATTTAAATGCAAACAAGGCAGTGCTTTTCCCAGAGCCAGTTTATTTAGAAGGCGAACAGCAAGATATCGCGGTCGAAGTTTCGATGCAATATACTGATGGTTACCATTCAAACATCATGAGTTTTGCGAACAACATCCACACATATGAAGGTGGGACACATGAGTCTGGATTCAAAACAGCATTGACTCGTGTCATCAATGATTATGCGCGTAAACAAAAGCTGATGAAAGAAAACGATGATAATTTGACAGGGGAAGATGTAAGAGAAGGCTTGACAGCAGTTATTTCTATCAAGCATCCCGATCCTCAATTTGAAGGACAAACCAAAACAAAACTGGGAAATTCAGAAGTTCGTACTGTAACTGACCGTTTATTCAGCGAGCACTTCATGAAGTTCTTGTTAGAAAATCCAAGTGTCGGACGCCAAATCATCGAAAAAGGATTATTGGCTTCTAAAGCCCGCTTAGCTGCTAAACGTGCAAGAGAAGTGACAAGACGAAAAGGTGCGTTGGAAATCAGTAATCTACCAGGTAAATTGGCTGATTGCTCAAGTAATGATCCTGAAAAATGTGAATTATTCATCGTCGAAGGAGATTCTGCCGGTGGTTCTGCAAAACAAGGACGAAATCGTGAATTCCAAGCGATTTTACCGATCCGCGGGAAAATCCTAAATGTTGAAAAAGCCAGCATGGACAAAATTTTAGCGAATGAAGAAATCCGTTCTTTATTTACAGCGATGGGTACCGGTTTTGGGGAAGATTTTGATGTTTCTAAAGCCCGTTACCATAAATTAGTTATCATGACGGATGCCGATGTCGATGGCGCACATATTCGGACATTACTGTTGACACTATTTTATCGTTATATGCGACCTATCGTGGAAGCAGGATATGTTTATATTGCGCAACCACCATTGTATGGCGTAAAACAAGGGAAAAAAATCACGTACGTTCAGCCAGGTAAAACTGCTGAAGAAGATTTGAAAGAAGTTGTTGCTTCTTTACCAGCGACACCAAAACCTAGCGTACAGCGTTACAAAGGGTTGGGAGAAATGGACGATCATCAATTATGGGAAACAACGATGGATCCTAGCAATCGGATGATGGCTCGCGTCAGCGTGGATGATGCAATTGCAGCCGATCAGATTTTCGAAATGCTGATGGGTGATCGTGTTGAACCACGCCGTGCATTCATTGAAGAAAATGCCCATTACGTGAAAAACTTAGATATTTAATCATGAAGGAGGAATAAAGATGAGTGAAGAAATCAGAGAGAACATCCATGATGTCAATCTAACTAGCGAAATGAAAGACTCCTTCATCGATTATGCGATGAGTGTTATTGTAGCTCGTGCACTACCGGATGTTCGAGATGGCTTGAAGCCTGTTCACCGCCGTATCTTATACGGAATGAATGAACTAGGTGTGACGCCAGATAAAGCACATAAAAAATCAGCCAGAATCGTTGGGGATGTCATGGGTAAATACCATCCCCACGGTGATAGTGCGATCTATGAATCCATGGTACGTATGGCACAGCCATTTAGTTACCGCTACATGTTGGTAGACGGTCACGGAAACTTTGGTTCAGTCGATGGAGATGGGGCTGCTGCGATGCGTTATACCGAAGCACGTATGAGCAAAATCGCCACAGAGATGCTCCGTGATATCAATAAAAATACAGTCGATTTCCAAAGCAACTATGATGATACAGAAAAAGAACCTGTTGTGTTACCAGCCCGTTTCCCTAACCTTTTAGTGAACGGTACAACTGGTATTGCTGTAGGGATGGCAACAAATATTCCACCTCATAACTTGTCAGAGGTCGTTGCGGCTATTGACCTGTTGATGGAAAATCCAGATGTAACAACGAATGAATTGATGGAAGTACTTCCTGGACCAGATTTCCCAACAGGCGGTTTAGTTATGGGTAAATCAGGGATCCGTCGTGCCTACGAAACAGGTAAAGGATCAATTACAGTTCGTGCGAAAGTGGAAATCACAGAGATGCCAAACGGTAAAGAACGTATCCTCGTGACGGAACTACCATATATGGTCAATAAAGCCAAATTGATCGAACGTATCTCTGAATTACACAGAGATAAACGGATCGAAGGAATCACTGATTTGCGTGATGAATCTTCTCGTGAAGGCATGCGGATCGTCATCGATGTTCGTCGTGATGCAAGTGCATCAGTTATTCTAAATAATTTGTATAAATTGACTTCTTTACAAAATTCATTTGGTTTCAATATGTTAGCCATCGAAAAAGGTGTTCCTAAAGTATTAAGCTTGAAACAAATCCTTGAAAACTATGTTGAACATCAACGTGAAGTGATTACACGTCGTACGATTTTCGAAAAAGAAAAAGCCGAAGCACGTGCCCACATTCTAGAAGGCTTGCGTATTGCTTTAGACCATATTGACGAAATCATTGCGATCATCCGTGGCTCTAAATCAGATGATGAAGCAAAAACGACGATGATCGAACGATTCAAACTTTCAGATCGCCAAGCACAAGCGATTTTAGACATGCGTTTACGTCGCTTGACCGGTTTGGAACGTGAAAAAATCGAAAATGAATACCAAGAATTGTTAAAACTGATTACTGATTTAACAGATATTCTTGCTCGTCCAGAACGAGTAACTGATATCATCAAAACAGAATTGGCAGACTTGAACCAACGTTTTGGTGACAAACGCCGTACGGAATTATTGGTAGGCGAAGTATTGAGTCTGGAAGACGAAGACTTGATCGAAGAAGAAGAAATCGTGATCACACTAACGAATAATGGGTATATCAAACGATTAGCAAATAACGAATTCCGAGCACAACGTCGTGGCGGTCGCGGTGTCCAAGGGATGGGTGTCCACAATGACGACTTCGTCAAGAATCTGGTTTCTTGTTCGACCCATGATACGTTGCTTTTCTTCACAAACAACGGAAAAGTATATCGTGCAAAAGGCTATGAAATCCCAGAATATGGCCGTACAGCCAAAGGGATTCCGATCATCAATCTATTGGGAATCGATTCAAGCGAAAAGATCCAAGCAATCATCGCTGTAACTGGGCAAGCAGAAGAAGGACATTATCTATTCTTTACAACGCGCCAAGGAACGGTAAAACGAACCACTGTGACGGCATTCGCTAATATCAGAAGCAATGGCTTGATTGCGATCGGTTTGAAAGAAGACGATGAATTAGTCAATGTTCTACTAACGGATGGTCGATCCAATATCATCATTGGTACACATAACGGGTATTCTGTCACATTCTCTGAAGAAGCCGTTCGCGATATGGGACGTACAGCTTCAGGTGTGAGAGGGATTCGTTTACGTGAAGAAGATTATGTAGTCGGTGCAGCATTGATGAATGATGATCACGAAGTACTGATCATCACAGAAAAAGGGTACGGCAAACGAACAAAAGTTTCTGAGTATCCAGTAAAAGGCCGTGGTGGTAAAGGAATCAAAACAGCCAATATCACAGAAAAAAATGGTCCACTAGCTGGTCTAGCGACTGTTGTTGGAGATGAAGACATCATGTTGATCACTGATAAAGGGGTCATCATTCGTTTCAACGTAGCAACCGTTTCTCAAACAGGACGTGCAACTTTAGGGGTACGCTTGATCAAGATGGAAGCTGATACGAAAGTAGTAACGATGGCGACTGTCGAACCTGAAAGTCCAGAAGAGGCTACAAGTGAAGAAGTAGATGCATCAATGGAAATAATGGATGATCAATCGGAGGAATAATCACCGAGATGAAAAAGAGGTTGGGACAGAAGTGTTTAACTCCGAGAAATAAGAAGAAATTAACGGAAATTGCTTTTCAAATTTTTGTGAATTTCGGCTTATTTAAGAAGGAGTTGCTTCTGCTCCCACCGTTTATTCGTTTTTAGAGAATGAGACAAAAGTGTTTCTTACTTTTGTCCCACGCTCTTTTTCTTTTTGTCCTCTTGCTTTAACTGTTTATTTCGTGTATAATCAAGGATTGTGAGTAGTCTAATTTATTAGAAAACTCTCCTTGCTCTTGGGAACCTAAGAGCCGAAAGTCCATAGGGAGGTGAATATCAATGGAAAATACGAAATATGAAATCATGTATATTATTCGTCCAAACATTGATGAAGAAGCAAAAACTGCTTTAATCGAACGTTTCGATACAATCTTAAAAGATAACGGAGCTGAAGTTATCGAATCTAAAGATTGGGAAAAACGCCGTTTAGCGTATGAAATGAACGGTTACCGTGAAGGTATCTATCACATCGTTAAAGTAACTTCTCCATCATCAGCAGCTGCTGTCAATGAATTTGACCGTCTTGCTAAAATCAACGACGATATTATTCGTCACATGATTGTTAAAGAAGAAGCTTAATCATTGTTTCATGTGGAACAATGGAAAACGATGAGAGGAGATGACAATTTTGATTAATAATGTTGTACTAGTTGGACGTCTAACGAAAGATCCAGATTTACGATATACATCAAGTGGCACTGCAGTTGCAACGTTCACTTTAGCTGTCAATCGTAATTTTACTAGCCAAAACGGCAATCGTGAGGCTGACTTTATCAACTGTGTGATTTGGCGTAAATCAGCAGAAACATTAGCAAACTATGCTCGCAAAGGTACCCTTTTAGGTGTTACCGGACGTATCCAAACTCGTTCTTATGATAATCAACAAGGACAACGTGTATATGTAACAGAAGTAGTTGCTGAAAATTTCCAATTATTGGAAAGTCGTTCTGCATCTGAAAATCGTCAACAAAGCGGCGGTTCTCAAAGTTCTGGTCAATCGGCAAATAATTTTGGCGGAAGTAATAACTATAATCAAACATCTCAATCATCCAACGGTATGCCTGATTTTGATCGTGACAATTCTGATCCATTTGGCTCAAGTTCAACGATCGACATTTCAGACGATGATTTACCATTCTAAACGAATTTGATAGGAGGGAAATAGAATGGCACAACAAAGAAGAGGCGGACGTAAACGTCGTAAAGTAGACTATATCGCTGCTAACCATATTGAATATATCGATTATAAAGATATTGAATTACTAAAAAGATTTATCTCAGAACGCGGTAAAATTTTGCCACGTCGTGTAACAGGTACTGGCGCTAAGAACCAACGTAAAATTACGATTGCTATCAAACGCGCACGTATCATGGGCTTACTACCTTTCGTAAGCGAAGACTAAGAATAAAAATCAGACGACAGTCGCTAAGACTGTTGTCTTTTTTTACCCCTGAAATTTTAGTAAAGAGCCTCGATTCAACTACAAAGGATCGATTTTCTGTAAAATTTTTTCCCTTAAAGGACAAGGGACATAAAAATCAGATCGTTTAAACATACTAAAATTAGAAAAAAATCCTTACCCATTTGTTTAATCGCTTGAATGACGAAAGTTATGGTAAAATTAAACTAATCAAGTATGGGAGGAAGACGATGGAAAAAGAAAATACAAACTTAACCCCTAGACCTCTCTTCATTATTTTATTTATATTAATCGAAGTACTGGTTATCTTATTTATGCCATTTCGGTTTGTTAGCGCTTTGGTTGTTTTAGTTTTGAATATCTTGTGGCTTCGCTACTGGCTGAAGGTGAAACGCTGGCTGACACTGCGAAATCGTGAAAAGATCCAACAAGCTTCAACGGTTGCCGAAACACACTTAGCTTATGTTTCAGAGATCATGCCAGTCGGGATCATTTCTTACCAGCCGATGACTCAAAAAATCGATTGGATGAATCCTTTTGCATTAGGGATCAAGGATCAAAGTGCGTTATCAGAAGATGAACTACTGGATGCGTTTTTTGCTGCAAAAGAAAAGAAAAAGAATCAGCTGTACTTAGCGGATAAAACATTTCAATTCGATCTAGATACTGTTAAGGGCGTAGTCTATTTTAGTGATGTCACGCAAACACAATTACTGAAACTGCACCAAACCAACAGCCAACCGGTAATCGGCATACTATCGATCGACAACTACGCCGATGCGATCGATAAACTGGACGACAAAGAAATTTCTTACCTGAATTCTTTTGTGACAACGTTGGTTTCAGATTGGATGAATGAGTACCATGTTTTCTTCAAACGAATCAATTCAGAACGTTTTTTCTTTTTCACTCAATTGAATGTGCTAAAGAAAATGATGGATAAGAAATTTGATTTGCTGGATCGCTTACGTGAAGAAGCGGAGAAACAAAATCTGCCGATCACTCTTAGTATGGGGATTGCGTATGGTCAAGATCCACTCGATGAAATTGGTGCAGAAGCACAAAACAATTTGGATGTAGCGCTAGTTAGAGGGGGCGACCAAGTTGTCGTCAAAGAGATGCGTGAAGGAGCGAAACCGGTCTATTACGGTGGAAAATCAGCAAAAACAGTGAAGCGGACACGGGTGAGATCCAGAGCAATGAGTACGGCTTTACGAAGAATTTTTGATGAAACAGGCGATGTATTTATCATGGGTCATAAGTTTCCAGATATGGATGCGATTGGCTCAGCATTTGGCGTAAGTTGTTTAGCACGCTTTAATCAGAAAAAAGCGTATGTGGTCATAGATGAAACAGAGATTATTCCAGACGTTGAACGTTGTTTGGAAGAAATCCATAAACATCCAGATTTGGAAGCACAATTGATCTCGCCTAAACGAGCGATGGAGCTGAAAAAAGACGAGGACTTACTTGTGATGGTCGACTACCATAAACCTTCACTATCGATCTCTCAGAGCCTTTATGAGCAGTTTGATAAGATCGTGATCATCGATCATCATCGACGTGGGGAAGAATTCCCAAGTAAACCATTATTGACGTACATTGAATCCTCAGCTTCTTCAGCTTCAGAATTAGTCACAGAGCTAATTCAGTATCAAAGCAGTCGAGCCAATCGTTTAGATCGGTTTGAGGCTACATTGTTGCTTGCTGGGATGACGGTCGATACGAATAGTTTCAATGTTCGGACGACCGCTCGAACTTTTGATGTAGCAAGCTATTTAAAGGCTTGTGGAGCTGACGCTTCCCTAGTACAATATTTATTGAGTTCAGATTTAGAAACTTACTTGGAGATCAGTGATTTGATCGCCCAAAGTGAGTACGTGACATCAGATATTGTGGTAGCGACAGGGACAGATGAAAAAGAGTATAATAGTGTCATAGCCGCAAAAACAGCGGACACACTCTTATCAATGATCAATATCAATGGTGCATTCGTCATTACGAAACGAACGGATGGATTAGTCGGTATCAGTGCACGCAGTACGGGCACGATCAACGTGCAATTGATCATGGAGTCGCTAGGTGGCGGTGGACATTTCACGAATGCTGCTACGCAATTGGAAAATGTCACAGTTGAAGAAACCAAACAGCGTTTATTAGCTGTAATCAACGAGAACATGAATCAACTATATGATAAGGAGTAATTGCTATGAAAGTCATTTTCTTACAAGATGTAAAAGGTAAAGGAAAAAAAGGTGATGTAAAAGAAGTTCCGACAGGATATGCTCAAAATTACCTATTAAAAAACAATCTAGCAAAAGAAGCAACAAAAAGCAGCATCAGCCAATTAGCTGGTCAGAAAAAAGCACAAGAAAAATATGAAGCAGAAATTTTAGAAGAAGCAAAAAAACTGAAAGAGTTTTTAGAAAAAGAAGATACGGTTGTTGAATTAAAAGCAAAAGCCGGAGAAGACAGCCGCTTATTCGGCTCAATTCCTTCTAAACAAATCGCAGAAGGATTGAACAAACAGTACAAAGTGAAACTAGATAAACGTAAGATCGAACTAGAAAATCCAATCCGTACATTAGGTTACACGAATGTACCAGTCAAATTGCATCATGAAGTGACAGCAACGATCAAAGTACACGTCGTACAAGAATAAGTTAGTAAGATCAATTATGAGAGAGTTCGAAACAAAAGTCGTTTAGGTTTGAGAAATTGGAGAAAAAAACGAGGTTGGGACAGAAGTGTTTAACTCCGAGAAATAAGAAGAAATTCACGAAAATTGCTTTTCAAATTTTTGTGAATTTCGGCTTATTTAAGAAGGAGTTGCTTCTGCTCCCACCGTTTATTCGTTTTTAAAGAATGGGACAAAAGTGTTTCTTACTTTTGTCCCATGCTCGTTTTTTTTGAAATTTCCGAAAAACCTGGCTTTTGGACGCCGTTTATTCAGAATTAGAGTCTGTAGCAAAACTGATTGTTAGATTTGTCCCACATTCTCTAAACATGGATAAACAAGAAGTAGTATCTTCAAAAATAATCTGAAATCACAAAAATTTGAAAAAACATTTCCATAAATCTCTAGTTATTTCCCGGAGTGAAAGACTTCTGTACTAAACTTTTATATTTGGATAGGGAAAAAGGCAATGTTTTTGAACGATAGAGCCAACGTACAAATACAATGGAATGATTTTCTGCGTTCAGACACAATGACTTTTCCACTTTTTAGGATGACTTTTTGACTATTTTCTTGTAAAATGAAGCAATTGAAGACAAGGAGCGATATGTATGAATGAAGTGTGGCAGGATCGAATTCCACCGCAAAATATTGAAGCCGAACAAGCGGTTTTAGGGTCAGTTTTTTTAGATGCTGAAACGATCATTGATGCCATGGAGTACATAGAACCGAAAGACTTTTATCGTCGGGGACATCAAATCATTTTTGAAACAATGATCGAATTGAATGATCGCAGTGAAGCAATCGATGTGGTCACTGTCAAAGATCGTTTGGAACAAGGAAATCTATTAGAAGATGCTGGGGGCTTGAGCTATCTTTCCGATTTAGCATTAGCTGTTCCTACAGCGGCGAACATCGTTTATTATGCAAAGATCGTAGAAGAAAAATCGTTGTTGCGTAATTTGATCCAAACAGCGACAGGAATTGTTACTCGTGGATTTGAACAAGGAGAAGAAGTCCAATCGATATTAGATGATGCAGAACGTAGCATCCTTGAAGTATCCGAAAAAAGAAACCGGAGCGGATTTTTATCGATCGCAGAAGTCTTGAATTCAACGATCGAAAATATTGACCAGTTAGCACAAAACAACGAAGAAATCACAGGACTTCCTACTGGCTATCAAGGATTAGATAAGATGACAGCAGGTTTCCAACCAGAAGAATTGATCATCTTAGCAGCTCGACCAGCTGTCGGGAAGACGGCTTTTGCATTGAATATCGCACAAAATGTCGGTACCAAAACGGATCGTTCCGTAGCTATCTTCAGTTTGGAAATGGGGGCAGAATCCCTGGTTAATCGGATGCTTTGTGCGGAAGGATCGATTGAAGCGAGCCATTTGCGTACAGGTCAGCTTTCTGAAGAAGAATGGTCCAATCTGATCGTTGCGATGGGGAGCTTGTCACGGGCAAATATCTTTATTGACGATACCCCTGGGATCAAAATCTCTGAAATACGCGCAAAGTGCCGTAAACTCGCACAAGAAAAAGGCAATCTCGGCTTGATCTTGATCGACTATCTCCAACTGATTGAAGGGAACGGCAGAGAAAATCGCCAACAAGAAGTTTCTGATATTTCCCGTCAGTTAAAGAAACTGGCGAAAGAATTGAAAGTGCCTGTTATCGCATTATCACAGCTTTCTCGTGGTGTTGAACAGCGGCAAGATAAACGTCCTGTTTTAAGTGATATCAGGGAATCAGGGTCTATCGAACAAGATGCAGATATCGTTGCGTTCTTGTATCGTGATGATTATTATGAAAGAGAAGGCGGCGAAGACAATGACGGCGCTGAACCGCAAAATGACAACGTGATCGAAGTCATCATCGAAAAAAACCGTAGTGGTGCCCGAGGAACTGTTGAATTACTGTTCATCAAAGAATACAACAAGTTTTCGTCGTTATCACCAAGAGAAGAATACTAGAAGAGACGGAAGTATTTTACTCTGAGAATAAGCAGTTATAGCAGATGATGTTCATCTTGATCCTATCTCCAGCCAATGAGCATCATTTATGAAGAGAATGATCTATGATGAAGCAGTCTGCGATGTCAGTAGTTTCTGCAAAATAGCGAAATAAATCAGACAAAATGAGGTCGAGACAAAAGTCGTTAAGGTTTGAAAAATTAGAGAGAAAAAAGAACAATACGTTTTTTGTATTGTTCTTTTTTTTTTGAAATTTCCGAAAAGCCTGACTTGTGGACACCGTTTATTTGAGAGAGGCTGGGACAGAAGTGTTTAACTCCGAGAAATAAGAAGAAATTCACGAAAATTGCTTTTCAAATTTTTGTGAATTTCGGCTTATTTCCGAAGGAGTTGCTTTTTGCTCCCGCCGTTTATTCGAGAGTCTGTAGCAAAACCGATTTTTAAATTTGTCCCACATTCTTTGTTCATCTTCTAAGTCAAGCCTTTGTTATTCCCTATACTCTTTTGAGGGAATAATTTTTCAAACACGTTTATTGTTCGTTTTTTAAGCGTTTTTATAAAATAAATAAAAGTATCATTCGATTTTAGTTGAATAAATAGCGAGTTATTGATACAATAATTCAGGATTAAATAATATAAAACGAGGTGTTCAGATGTCATCTGTAGTAGTAGTAGGTACACAATGGGGCGACGAAGGGAAAGGAAAGATTACTGACTTTCTTAGTGAAAATGCTGAGGTGATCGCACGGTACCAAGGTGGCGACAATGCAGGACACACAATCAAATTCAATGGTGTTACTTATAAACTGCATTTGATTCCTTCTGGGATTTTTTATAAAGATAAAATCAGTGTGATCGGAAATGGCGTAGTGGTGAATCCTAAATCATTAGTGACGGAATTAGTGTATTTGCACGAAAAAGGTGTAGAAACAGATAATTTACGTATTTCAGATCGTGCGCATGTCATTTTGCCTTACCATATCAAATTGGATCAATTACAAGAAGATTCAAAAGGTGAAAACAAGATCGGTACAACGATCAAAGGGATCGGACCAGCATATATGGATAAAGCTGCTCGTGTCGGCATCCGTATTGCAGATTTATTAGATAAAGAGATTTTTGAAGAACGTTTGCGTTTGAACTTAGAAGATAAAAATCGTCAATTTGTGAAGATGTTCGATTCTGAACCATTGGTATTTGAGGATATTTTCGAAGAATACTATGAATATGGCCAACAAATCAAACAATATGTCACTGATACATCAGTCATCTTAAATGATGCTCTAGATGCAGGAAAACGTGTCTTGTTTGAAGGTGCCCAAGGCGTGATGTTGGATATCGATCAAGGAACGTATCCATTTGTGACTTCTTCTAATCCGGTAGCTGGTGGTGTAACGATCGGTAGTGGCGTTGGCCCTTCAAAGATCAATAAAGTCGTTGGTGTATGTAAAGCTTATACTTCTCGTGTAGGAGATGGACCTTTCCCAACAGAACTATTTGACGAAACAGGTCAACAAATCCGTGAAGTCGGTCGTGAATATGGTACGACAACAGGTCGACCTCGTCGTGTCGGTTGGTTTGATACAGTCGTGATGCGCCATTCAAAACGTGTATCAGGAATCACTAACCTATCATTGAATTCAATCGATGTATTAAGCGGACTAGAAACAGTAAAAATCTGTACAGCGTATGAATTAGATGGAGAAATGATCTACCATTATCCAGCAAGCCTGAAAGAATTGAAACGTTGCAAACCAGTATACGAAGAACTTCCTGGTTGGTCTGAAGATATTACAGCATGTAAAACACTTGCTGAACTACCAGAAAACGCCCGTAACTATGTTAGACGTATCTCAGAGCTTGTAGGAGTCCGTATTTCAACATTCTCAGTTGGACCTGACCGAACACAAACAAACATCTTAGAAAGCGTCTGGGCGCAAATCTAAGTCATTTTAGTAACATTCGTTGAGACAGGACATTCTTGTGCCTTAAAGAGTGAACGAATGTGCTAGAGAGTCGAACACCATGAAAGCAGGAAAGAACCTGTTGTCCTTTTGTGGTGTTCGACTTTTTTTTGCCGTTTTCTTCACTGTGAATACCGGTAGATAGCCAAAAAGAGTGGGTGAATATTAATTATTTTCTTTTTAGATAGCTAAAGATATTTTGAACGCAAGAGATTTGCTATAATAGGGGTTAAGGGTAAAATGAATGGTGAAGGAGTTGAAGTAGGTGTATCAAATAGTAACAGACTCATGTTGTGATCTTCCTTATCAAGTACTCGCAGCGGCGAATGTAGACTTTTTGTCAATGAAGATCCAGTTAGATGAACAAGAATTAGTGGATGATCTGGGGAAAACATTTAACTATGACAAATATATGGAACAATTGAGAAACGGAGCAACGCCAACCACCTCACAGATCAATGTGGGACAATACCTTGAATTCTTCCGTACGTATGCTGAAAGAAAAATCCCAGTTTTATACGTTGCTTTTTCAAGTGCATTGAGTGGCTCTTATAGTAGTGCATTGCAAGCTGTCGAATTACTAAAAGAAGAGTATCCTGATCCTCAAATACATGTATTCGACACGAAAGCTGCTAGTGTGGGTGAAGGCGTGTTGGTATTAGAAGCTGTGCGATTGAAAGATGAAGGAAAAACATTAGAAGAAACGTTAGAGTGGTTAAAAAATAATTATTTAAAAGTACACTCTTGGGTAACCGTCGATGATTTGAAACATCTTGAACGTGGCGGACGTATTTCAAAGGCTAGCGCTACACTAGGAAGTATTCTGAGTGTCAAACCAATTATTACAGTAGATGAAGAAGGGCGTCTGACGAATGTCGATAAAGTGCGTGGCAGAAATAAATCGATCCAAAAAGTCGTAGAAGAAACGATTAAAACGATCGTCGCGCCTTTAGAACAAATCGTCTATATTGCCTATGCAGGGGACTTAGAAAGTGCCGAAAAAGCGAAACGCCTGCTAGAAGAGAACATCAAGATGAAAGAAGTGAAACTTTATCCGTTGGGTCCTACGATCGCTAGTCATACTGGCTATGGCTGTATCGCCATTTTTTCAATGGGGATCAAACGATAGAAGTCTACCATCACTAATCGAATAGAAAAAATAGGTCGCAACAGAAGTATTTCATTCTGAGAAAGAACCAGAGAATCATGGAAATTGTTTTGCAAATCCTGCGAATTTCGGCTTATCTCAAGGAGTTGTTTCTGTTCCGACGTTGTGTTTAGAAGAGGTCGAGACAAAAGTCGTTTCGTTTTTAAAGCATGAGACAAAAGTGTTTCTTACTTTTGTCCCATGCTTCTTTGTTGAGGAATTTCAGAATTATGGGTTTTGTATGTGCCCAGAGAATATAAAAAGGTGCTGTTCGTTAGAAATGTCTAACGAACAGCACCAGTAGGATTCAACGATCAATCAGTCACGAAACAATTGATCCGTTTACTTCCATAACTCATTTAATTGTTTTTGGATATCTTTGTTTTCTAAAAACTCATCATACGTTGTGTCTGCGCGATCGATGACCCCTTTATCAGAAACAGCAATGATGCGATTTGCAAGAGTTTGGATAAACTGATGATCGTGTGAAGCAAAGAGAATAGAACCTGTGAAGGTCATTAGCCCATCATTCAATGCAGTGATTGACTCTAGGTCTAAATGGTTCGTTGGATCGTCTAAAACTAAGACATTTGCTTTAGAAAGCATCATTTTAGAAAGCATACAACGGACTTTTTCGCCCCCAGATAGGACATTTACAGGCTTCAAGACGTCTTCACCAGAAAATAGCATTCTACCTAAGAAGCTGCGTAAGAAAGTATTGTCGTCTTCTTCTTTACCTGCATATTGTCTTAACCAGTCTAAAATCGTTAGATCCGTATCAAATTCTTTCGTTGTATCCTTTGGTAAATAAGCATTGCTTGTTGTGACACCCCAGCGCACTGTACCTGTATCTGGTGTGATCTCACCCATGATTACTTTGAATAGTGTCGTAGTTGTAATATCATTTTCAGCAACGAAAGCTACCTTGTCTTCTTTACTTAAATTAAATGATATATCATTTAAGATTTTCTTACCATCTATAGTAACACTCACGTTTTCGACTTGTAAAAGGTCGTTGCCGATTTCACGTTCTGGTTTGAAACCAACGAATGGATAGCGACGAGAAGATGGCTGGATGTCATCTAACGTGATTTTTTCTAACATTTTTTTACGTGAAGTCGCTTGTTTTGATTTTGAAGCATTCGCGCTGAAACGAGCGATAAAATCTTGTAATTCTTTGATTTGTTCTTCTTTTTTTGCATTTGCATTTGCTTGCAATTTTGTAGCTAGTTGACTAGATTCTAACCAAAAATCATAGTTACCTACATATAATTTGATTTTTCCAAAGTCTAGATCCGCCATATGTGTACATACTTTATTCAAGAAATGGCGGTCATGGGAAACGACGATAACTGTATTTTCAAATTCGATCAAGAATTCTTCTAACCAATTGATTGATTGGATATCCAATCCGTTTGTTGGTTCATCTAATAGCAATACATCTGGTTTACCAAATAGTGTTTGGGCTAAAAGGACTTTGATTTTTTGACCACCCGTAAGTTCACTCATTTGTTGGTGATGTAATTCTTCAGGGATATTCAATCCTTGTAATAATACTGCTGCTTCTGGTTCAGCTTCCCAACCATTTAGCTCAGCAAATTCGCCTTCTAATTCAGCTGCTCGGATACCGTCTTCATCTGTAAAGTCTTCTTTCATGTAGATGGCATCTTTTTCTTTCATTACTTCGTACAATCGTTTGTGTCCCATAATAACTGTTTCTAAGACTGTATATTCTTCATAGTCGAAGTGATTTTGTTTCAAGACGGCCATACGTTCATCTGGGCCCAAGGAGACAGTACCTGTAGAAGGTTGTAGCTCTCCGGATAATACTTTAAGGAACGTTGATTTACCTGCACCATTTGCACCTATTAAGCCATAGCAATTTCCGGGAGTAAATTTAATATTAACATCATCAAATAGTTTGCGGTCTGAAAAGTGCAAACTTACATCATTTACAGTAATCAATTTTTTTCCTCACTTTATCTTTTAATTGTTTTTGACAAGTCTTCTAGAATTATATAGGGGAAAAGTAAAAGTTTCAAGGTAATCAGCTATTCTTTGTGTTTCACGTGGAACAACGTAACAAAAAAGTAAGAAACAGTTGATGGATAGAAGATAGAAATCTGTATGTATTCCTGTATTTTATAAAAACACAATGATCTTGGATAGAAAAAGTGGATAAGAAATAAATAGTCTTTTTATATGTAAATTGTTTACACTCAGATGTATCAAAAAGTTCGCAATACAATATCAACAGAGCGATCAATCGCCTTTCAGCATATGTTTTGACGTTATTTAAAGAGAAGGGTAGTATGGATAGTAGATCAAAATGAAAGTAGGTTTGAAAAATGAATGAAAGAAAAACGGTAGATTGGGGTTCTTTGATCTTAGGAATATTATTTGTGATTGTTTCTCTAATGTCTTTCCAAGATCCAGTAGGTAATCTTGTGGCGATCGTGGTCGTATTTGCTATTTTTGCCTTTTTAAAAGGAATTTTTGAATTATTTGTTCGCAATCGCATGAAGGAATTGACTGGCTACAAAGGGAAGACACCATTAGTTGTAGGGATCATCGATATCTTAGTAGGAATCTTTTTCTTATTCAATATTGGAGCCGGTGTAGTGGCATTGCCATTCGTATTTGCAGTGTGGTTCATCGCGGATTCCGTATTTGCTTTATTGGCTGCTGATTTGGCTAAAGGGGTAAGTAATGGCTATTATTGGTTCACTGTTATCGTAAATATCTTAGGTATCATTTTGGGGATCATGCTATTATTTAATCCTATCTCATCAGCATTGACCCTAAGTTTCTTAGTTGGATTCTATTTTATGCTATTTGGTATTACTCATATCGTGTACGCATTTAGATAAATATTCGATAGTAGTTTATATAAAAAAGAGGCAGGACATTATTATGTCCTGCCTCTTTTTTTATGAGCTTATTCATTTTTTTATAGTGTGCTTTTAGGATAACTTAGTCACGTTTTTCATATAGCTCATTTAATACAGGCATATCATGTACTTCATATTTTTCTTTGAAGGCATTGATTTCATCTGCGGAATATTTTCGAGGATCTAAATGCAAGTCTTCTACAGGTAATGGTCGTTTATTTTCGATTTTGACATCAATGACTACAGGGCGTGTTGACTTTTGAGCTGCATCAAAGGCTGGTCGTAGTTGATGGTAATCAGTAATCGTGAAACTGTCTGCACCTAATGCTTCACTGGCCTTACCAAAATCTGCATCTTCCAAAAAGACACCGAATTTCTTTTGTTCTGTATCTTCTTGTTCTGCTTCGATAAAACCAAAGGAATCATTTGAGAATACGACGTTGATGATTGGTAATTGATATTTGACTTGTGTGATGATATCTTGCATGACCATCGCAAATCCGCCGTCGCCACTTAGAGTGAACACTTGCTTTTCTGGAAAGCTTAATTGAGCAGCAATTCCTCCAGGAACACCATTCCCCATCGTTGCGAACCAACCAGAAGTAGTATGCTTTTGGTTGCCGTTCATATCTAAAAGACGAATCGAGTGGATCGTGGTATTGCCGACATCCGTGACAAAGATTGCATCGTCTTTCGCAATACGATTGATTTCTTTATAAACTGCTTCTGGGCGGATAGGTTGCTCTTCACGATCTTCAAATGATTTCAACCAGTTGACCCAGTTCTCTTTGTTTTCTTGGTTTGCTAGATACCAACGATCTTCAGGTCGAGGTTGGCCAAGTTCTGCTAATCTTTCTAAAGTGGTGTTGGCATCTCCTAGGATTGAAAGAGAAACGGCATGTCTGCGGCCAAATTTTGATGCATCGATATCTACTTGAATAAAGGCAGCATCAGGATTGAAGAAAGCTCGACCAAATGGAAAGTCACTTCCCACGAATAAAATCAAATCAGCTTCAGCAAGTGCTTCGTTTGCAGGTTTCGTCGCAACTCGTCCAGCAAACCCAAGAAAATTTTTATAACTATCAGGAACGATTCCCTTGGCTAGAACGGAAGCAACGACAGGAACTGAAAAGTGTTCTGAAAAGTGTTTGATCTGTTCGAAGCCATTACGCGTGCCTTGCCCAACATACAATACAGGTTTCTTTGCTTTTTCAATGTAAGGAAGTGCAGCCAACAAATCTTTTTTGTCAGGTAAGATATAGCCGGTTTTGTGTGTAGCTGCAGTCGTGAAATCTTGTTCTTCGATTTCAGCAAAACCTAAATCTACAGGAATCGTCACGATTGCAACACCTTTATGTTCGTAAGCAGCTTTGATTGCTTCATCGACTACATGTGGCAAACTTTGTGGCGTCATCACTGTTCGGTTATAGACGCTAACATCTGCAAAAATAGGATTTTCATTTAATTCTTGGAAAGAATTATAATTCATCGCTGCAGAAGCCACTTGTCCTAATAGCGCTACGAGAGGGACATGATCCATTTGGGCATCATATAGTCCATTGATCAAATGGGTCGCGCCAGGACCAGCAGAACCAAACACAGCGCCGACTTTGCCCGTTAGTTTTGCATCGGCAGCTGCGGCTAATGCACCGACTTCTTCATGACGAACTTGGATATATTTGATTTTTTCTTTTTCATGATATAAAGCATCCATGATGGAATTGAATGAACCACCAGGAATTCCGTAAATATGATCGACTCCCCAACTTTCAAGAACTTTTACCATAGCGACACCAGCATTGATTGTTGACATAACTTTCCACTCCCTTAGTGATAAAATTTACTAACTAAAGTATAGTGCTTTGTCAGAAAAACCCCAACTAATACGTCTTTTCGTAAAATAGTAGTCATGCTTTTTTCTATATGCTAGAGTAGTAAGTAAAGGATTGAAAGGAGAAAAATATGGCTGAATGGCTATTAAGATTAGAACCATGGCAACAGGCATTGGTAGGGACTGGCTTTACCTATTTCATGACTGCACTGGGAGCTGCATTAGTCTTTTTCTTTAAAGAGATCAAGAAAGACGTTTTGAACTTGATGCTTGGTTTTGCTTCGGGAGTGATGATCGCTGCAAGTTTTTGGTCGTTGCTAGATCCCGCGATCACGAAAGCAGAAGAAAATGGCGACATTGCTTGGTTAGTGGTAAGTATTGGCTTTGGACTAGGTGGACTTTTCCTTTATATTGCGGATAAGACATTGCCCCACATGCATTTTGGGCCACAACATGAAACAGAGGGCTTACCCACCCACTTGAAGCGGACGATTTTATTGGTGTTTTCGATTACACTGCATAATATCCCAGAAGGTCTAGCTGTTGGGGTAGCCTTTGGAGCAGCAACTACCGCAGATAACCCTACAACGGCTGTTTTAGCAGCAATTTCTGTTGCACTAGGAATAGGTATTCAAAACTTTCCAGAAGGAGCTGCCGTTTCTATTCCCTTACGGCAAGAAGGATTGAGCCGTACGAAGGCGTTTATGTATGGACAAGCATCCGGTATCGTTGAACCGATTGCTGGTATCGTTGGTGCGATCTTAGTGACGAAGGTATCGATCTTGTTGCCTTACGCGTTGGCATTTGCAGCTGGAGCAATGATCTATGTCGTTGTCGAAGAACTGATCCCTGAAGCACAGCAAACATTATCAAGCAAGCGGCATTTTGCTGTATTTGGTGTGATGTTAGGATTCATCATCATGATGATTCTTGATGTTGCTTTGGGTTGATAAAATGATATATCATTTGATAGTGGATAGAAAAACACTAAAATGTGTGAAATCATGCCACAAATCATAAGATGTTATTGAAGAACATTTAAAAAAGAGGTCGAGACAAAAGTCGTTTAGGTTTGAGAAATTGGATAGAAAAACCTGACTTTTGGACGCCGTTTATTCGAGAGTGTTTAGCAAACCTGATTTTTAGATTTGTCCCGCACTCTTTTTTTGGGAAGTGTTTCTAGAAGCAGACCTCTTAGCTTTGGATAAAAACAGGAACAGAAAAGCAACCTCTGAAGGTTGTCTAATCTGTTCCTGTTTTTTTTGTAGTAAATGTCCGAGTAATCAACTCATTCGAGTATTCGATTAATAATATTTGCGGTTTCGATTAGCCCCACTAATGGCACGAATCAGCCAAATAATGATAGCTATAGGAATTAGCAATTTGATAGCAAACCATAAGATGCTGCTCAATACACCAACAAAAAGACTGATGGCAAAACCAGCAACAACCAATACCATGATCAACATGAAGATATTTAAGAAACTATTTCTACGTTGCATAACAACCCCTCTTTTCTTATTTGCATCGACTAGCGGTTACGTTGATGTCCTTTACTACAGCAATTGAATTGACCCGGTGCTCGATGAACAAATATGGTAACTTCTTATTGAAAAAAGTATAACAGAATGAATGAACAGCCACATCCATCGTTAGTCTGATTTTTTATTTGGTATTTAGATGTATAAAACAGTTGCTTTTTTTCGTTCTTTTCTACTAAAATAAGGCAAATAAGGAGGCGGAACTTATGTCGAAAAATCGTTTAGAAGCTTTTACCGATGCCGTGATTGCGATTATCATGACAATTCTCGTTTTAGAGTTACATGAACCAAGTTCAGATACTTGGCTTGGCAAGCTTTGTCAGCTTTAGGCTCTCGTTTTTTGATCTACATTATCAGTTTTTTTACTTTAGTTATCTATTGGAACAATCATCATCACATGTTCCAAGTCGTCCATAAAGTAAATGGGAAGGTATTATGGGCAAATAGCTTTTTTCTCTTTGCTTTGTCACTATTTCCATTTGCGACTTCTTGGATCAGCGAATACACATTTAGTTTAGTTCCTGCAATCACATATGGAGGCGTATCTTTAGGTGCCAATATCGCTTATTATTTCCTCGCAAGGGAATTGGTCAATTCTGATACAGCCCATAAGAAAGCGATCAAGGAACTATTAGGCAACTATAAAAAATCCTATTTGACCATCTCATTGAATATCATCGGAATCGTTCTAGGTTATCTAGTGACGCCCCTCGCTGTCTTGATCACTAATGGAATCATGTTATTCGGCTGGTTGATTCCAAGTAAAAAAATCGAATCCCATTACGTTGACTAAATAACAATAAGAAAAATTAAGATAAATATAAACAAAAGATAAAAAAATGATCGAATCTATAGAAGAGAATAGTATCCGAAGAGGGATGCTTATGATAGACAGGAAAAAATTAACGATTGGGTTGATTACTAGCATGGTAACGATCCTCATTTATCTGGATCAACAGAAATGTGGCTCAGTAGTCATCATTTTATCTTTGCTGCTCACGTTTTTTGTTTCACTGAAAACCAAAGACCAAAGAAAAAACAAATGATCATTTCTGAAAAGAGGTCGAGACAAAAGTCGTTTAGGTTTGAGAAATTGAAGAGAAAATAGGCTGGGACAGAAGTGTTTCTTACTTTTGTCCCAGGCTTTTTTTTGATATTTCCGAAAAAACTGACCTTTGGATGCTCGTGTGGAAAACTTTTGGATTGGAAAATTGTTTTCCACATAAAGAGGGAAGGAGGTTAAAGGCATAGCCATAAGGGCAAAATCGATTTATACATAGATAATGTATAAATATTAATAGATTGTATGAGCTAAGAAAAAGCAAATAAAAAAATAACTTGTAGCAATGAAAATAAACGTTATTTTATAAATTTAAAATAACGAATCAAAGAAAATCGTAAAGACGTTTGTAGGAGCTAGAAGTAAATGGAGTAAAATGTGGAGAAGGATACATCAATGAGTGGGTAGAACAGATCAGTCCGGAAACTTCAAAAATGGGAAGTAAACAAAAGGTTAGAAGTGTTTCATTTTGAGAAAGAAGAAGGCTATATGAAAATTGCTTTAAAAATTTTTGGTGAATACTGATTTTTTGAAGGAAATACTTCTGCTCCCACCGTTTATTTGCGGTTGAAGTGGGAGGGCAAAAGAGTCCTTACTTTTGCCTTATGTCCTCTATGTATTACGTGAAATACCATAAGGGGGTATATTGATTGGAGGATTTCTCAATAGTGTTGCACTCATGAGGGGGATGCTATTCTTTGTAAGCAAAATAGCGAGTATCTTTTTTTGCTAAACCAAAGGTATCTGATACATGTAGATTCTGTGGTGCGAATTGGATAGCTGGGATAATGAATGTCTTTTTATCTTTGTCTAAAATAGTGATCGTAAAGCTGATATCATCGTGTTCTTCATTGCGCAAAGTGATATAAGGGTGATCATCAAAATTTATCTCAACAACTTCATAACTGCCTAATAGACGAAGCTGAGGGCCTTCATTTTTGACTAGTTCGTTTTCAGTAGGCACATAGTCCATCTTTGATGTTTGTGTTGGCTGCATCTGTGCTTTTGAAGAGATATCTTTTATAGGAGAGGTCAAGAAATCAACAATAAAAAATATAGCGACTATTATTAAAATACTACTAACGAGAATAATTGTTTTTTTCATCTTCCACACTCCTATATGGTGATTATGCTATAAAAACAGTTGATCATATTATAAAAAATCTTTGTGAGTGATGCTGTTAGTAATAATAAAAGCTACATTTTTAAAATGCGTTATTAATAAACTACCACAATCAAAGTATAAGTGTATTTACAGAAAAAATAAAGTATAAATTTTATTATTTTATAGTTTATTTTATTGAGGGTTAAATGAAAAATAACTAATAGAACTGTTGATGATAATTATTCTTGTTTTCATTTTTGTTAGCGTTTTCGTGATAAGATATAAAAAAGCTTCAAGAAAATTCGTATTGCTTCTCTCATTCAGTAGCGAATAAAATTACAAGTAGCGAATTTTCTTGAAAATTTTTAACAAGGTCTATTTTTTGAAACTTAGTTTAACGGAATACCTAAATAAAAGGTAGTGCCTTGTGACTGGCTGACGAGTTGGATCGACCATCCATTTTTTTTGATGATGGATGAAACGATGAATAACCCTAGGCCGGTTCCGCCGACTTCTTTTTTTGTTGTAAAGAAGGGAGTAAAAATTTTTTCTCTGATCTCTAACGGAATACCAGGTCCGTTATCAGAAATTTCGATAATTGCGAATTGACTAGGTACATTTGTCTTTTTCTTCGTCTTAGGAAGTAGCGATTGATCAAAATATGCAGATGGATCATCAGCAAAGAGTGTAATTGAAACATGTGCATCTTGTTTGGCTTGGTAAGCATTCGTGATCAAGTTGTAGATGATGATTTGCAGATCTTCTTTTTCAAAGACAGTTTTTCCTATATCTGGCAAATCCGTAGTTAAAGTAAAGCTTTTTGGCACGAGTAAAGAAAGATGATCGATGGCTTCTTGTATTACTTGCGAAAGTGCATAATTACTTTTAGGTGCTGTTTCCACTTTTGAAAAACGTAGAACATTCTTTGAAAGGTTCTGTCCTTTGATCGCAGATTGGTAAACTTCATTAAGGTCATCCACTAATAGTTCGTCTTCATGATGTTCTTCCATCAGCAACTGCAAATTACCAATGATGGGCGTTAAAAAGTTATTCATGTCATGGACGATCGTAGTGGTCAGTAACCCAATTGTTTCGAGCTTCGATTCTTGAAGAATTTGTTTTTCAAGGGCATGCTTCTCTTGGAGCAACTGTTGATGTTTCTTTAATTGTAAATTTTCAGCATAAGTTTGGTTGCGCTTATGATAATATTTAATTGATAGACCTAATAACACGATGACAACCAATAAGATCATGAGTAAACCGATAATGATCAATCCATCTTGCAGCAACAATCCGTTTCTTTCGTAGTAGTCTTCATTGCTGGCAAAAATGAGACGGCTATTTCCAATAGTAGTCCATTCGAATGACGTGATTTTCAATACTCTTTTTATTTTTGGTTTAGGCCACCAATAAGAGTAATAGACAGCATCCCCTCTAGATTGTGTCAATTGCTTTTTTTCTAATTTTTTTAGATCAGATAAATCAAGTGTGGGGTATTTTTCTTCTCGCCCATTTACAATAGAAAGACCTACTTGCTCACTTGAAGGATGCATGACGACTTTCATTTCTTGATTTTTGACCATCGTGTAACCAGCTTGATCATCTGTATCCAATAATTCAGAATGGTAGAGGGTCTGCAGATCAGCGAGCAATACGAGTAAGGCATACTGGTTATTGTTTAAAGGCACGGTTTGATAGATATTTATGTAGGAGTGGTTATCATTGAAATAAACGGCACCATTCTGCTTGATACCACCTGATAAAGTTTGAGAAAAGTCGGGATCTTTGGCAACAAGTTTAGCTAAGCCTGCAGTCGGTTGTGCGGTGTGCAAAGGTTGGCTATTTATTAAGGTTCCATCCTGCGAAAAAAGGAAAAGACCAACGAGCGCTTCTTCATTTTTTAAATTGGAAAGATTCTTTGGTTCCTCAATGAACTGTTCGTTTGTCATTTCTGGTTGGAGCAGGTTCAATGTTTGCTGATAAGAACGAAACTTTGTTTTCACTACGTTTATTGCGGAATGATTGAGGGTCGAGAGCTGATTTTCTGCTAGATCAACCGCATGCTTTTGCAACTGGTAATAGCTAGAGCAGGTAAAAATCATGCCGAGAATCGTCAGTAATGTAACGACTAGGATGAGACTATAAAGTTTCTTGTAAGTTAGCTTTTTCATCATGATCTTCCTTTTTACCGTTTCCATTATTATATAATAAAGCGAGGAGAGTTTCTTTTGCGAAATGAAAAAATATTAATCATAGACGATGAACCAAGTGTACGTCGTTTGATTTGGAAAGCACTTCAGTCAACAGGGATTCTAGTGTATCAAAGTGATTCAGTAGAAAAAGCGCTAGATATCATCACTCGAGTCGAGTTTGATCTATTTTTGTTGGATATCTGTTTGGAGCATGAAAATGATGGGTATCATCTTGCTCAAATGATCCGAGAAGCGAATCCATTTACGCCTATTTTCTTTTTAAGCGGTAAAACAAGTGAGCAAGAAATCATCAATGGCCTTGAAGTTGGCGCAGATCAATATTTGACAAAGCCTTTTTCGTTGGATCTTTTACGTGCTCAAGTTGTTGCGGCGTTGGATCGTAACAAAGTGATCCGGAATCATCATTCGACAGCTGAAAAAAAAGAAATCATTGTTGGCGATTTTCGTTTTGATCAAAATCGCTACCAACTTTATAAAAATGGACAGCCTATCAAACTTTCTTCCAAGGAAATCCAATTGATGCGTTTCTTTATGCTGAATCCGGACCAGGTTTTTTCGAAAGAACAGATCTATAGCAGCGTCTGGGAAGACGGTGAATTTGACGCAAACACGATCATGGTGTTTGTGAATCATCTAAGAAATAAAATTGAAACCGACCCCAAAAACGCGCAGTATATCAAAACGGTTTGGGGGATCGGCTATACCTTTTTACCAGAAGGGGAAAACAACTTTTCTAAAAATGAAAAATAGATCCCTAATGAGAGTAGATCTGCTGAACCACCTGGACTGAGATAGCGGGTGGTCAGTTGCTGATCATATTCTTTTAATTTTTTGACTAGTTGCACATAAGAAAGTCTAGATTTCTGTAAATCTAAGCTTTCTTTTTTTATCTCTTTTAAAGCATCTCGCCCCCCACGATGGAGGATATTGCTGTCTTCCACCTCACTCATTAAATACAGTAATGCACGTAAAAGTAATTCCTCTTGCCTGAGTTCTTGGTGTTTGCGCAAAAAACACATCAATTTTTGCAGTGCCGGATATCCGCTTGCCGCTTCCCCACGAATACCAGATATTTGGTACTTCAAATACAATTCTTCCCCATAAGACAAGTGTTGCTTGGTTGTTAATTGTTGAAAATCTTTGGTGACTACGTCTTGCGTGATATCTTGTGAAAGTGACAGGATCTTTTGAGTATCTTTAGCAGTAAAAGGGAGGTGTGGATTCGACTGCAGATGAAGTCCTGTAGCCCCTAGTAAAACAGCAAAAGAAAAGTTAGCTCCTTTATGTGTATTGATTCCTTTTGTTGCTTTTAGCATAGCTGTTTCCGCCATTTTTCCAGTTTCACGCAAAGAGTCGAATAATGAAGAAGGCTGACCGCGATGTGTCAAACCTAAATAGAGATATTCCTTGAAGAATGGGCGCAGGCTTTGGATGCTCGCCAGAAACGTTTGAAAATCCATGTCACGGTGGGCCCCGTTTGAAAAGCGATCTACGAGCCCAGGTTTTGGCGACAATGCAACTTCTTCGTATAAAGCCGTTTCCGCATAGCTACTGATTGTAAGTAATTGTTCATCCAATTTTTTGTCGCTCCATTTCCGCTAGTATGAATTGCAATGAATGATCTAAATGTTCCTGCGTGATCATCTTTATCTGTGCAATATTGTTTGTTTTCATCCCTCGATAGATCAACCAATGTTCGGCTAAAGCAACACTGCGTCGTTCAGAAGAACGGATCGAGATATCACGAAAATAAAGTAGATAAGAGCGTAATTCCATCACGATTCCTTTTAAACGTAACATCTGACTTTTTTCATAAATGAAGGTATTGAAATCTGAAAAATTGGCTAACAATTCATCAACACGGTCTTCTTCGTTCAATTTGTCTCCATATGTCAGTAATTCTTTTAATTCCAGAAAATCTTTCTCATCCATTTTTTCCATTGCTTTGATCGTTGCCAGTGTATCAAGAGATTTGCGTATATCAAAAATTTCATATGCATCTTTTTTACTGATTCCTTTGACTACGATCCCGATTTTAGGTACATGTTCGACCAACTGTTCATCAACTAATTGCCTTAACGCATAACGGATGGGTGTTCGACTGATATTCAAGGTATCTGAGAACTCTTTTTCATTGATTCTAGAGCCTGCAGGGATTTGACCTAAAATAATCGTTTTGCGAAATGCTTCATACACAAGAACTTTTAAAGGCTTGTTCTGCGAGAAGTCTAAGTTTTGTCTGACGTTTTCAATCATTGCATTCATTTGTCAACTCCTACTCTGATTCGTTCAAATAAACGGCATTTATTGTAAGGCACCTTTCGTCAATCAAGAAGAGATCAGTTACTCAACTTTTTATTGAACAGGAACTTCGTAATAAACGCCGTCTATCTTATCTACTTATAAGGAACTAATCGGTTCATTATCGGAATCATAACGAAAAACACAACTAAATTCAATCCTAAATTTTCTACTGGCTATTTTTGTTTATTGTGGAATATAAAGTGGCATATGGCCTAAAAGTACGATCGTCACTACAAAGATGATGAAGATACCTAAGGCATATTTTGCAGATTCTTTCTGCCATTGTCCCATATCTAAGCCAGTCAAGCGTAAAAGCAAGTAAATAAATGCGACAAGTGGGCTTAATAAGTGGAAGGCTTGTCCCATAAGTGAAGCAAGAGCCATCTCCATATTGGTAAATCCATAGGCTCTTCCTGCTTCAGCTAAGACTGGCAAGACCCCAAAGTAGAAACCGTCATTTGAAATAAAGAATGTGCCTGGAGCAGAAATCAAGGCGATGACTAATCCCCAGAAGCCTGCCAGTTGTTCTGGAATGATCGTAGTGAAACTATTCGCTAAAGCAGTTGCCATCCCTGAACCTTGGAACAAGCCCATGAAGACACCGGCTGCGAAGACTAAGATAACTACTTGAACAGCGTCCCCACCATTTGCGCCAATACGTGCAGATTGATCTTTTAATATTGGATAGTTGATCATCAACGCGATACATGTACCCACTAAAAACAGCAAAATCGGCGGTAATGCGATCGCATCGATAAACGAACTTGCTACAAGCCAAGCAATCAAAAGGATCGTTAACAATCCATTGAAAATAAAGTTGTGTGGACAACGAATTTTTAATGTATCAGGATCAGTGATCGTGGTCATCTCTTCGATTTCTTCAGTAGTGAGTTCTGTGATCCCTAAACGTGCCCGTTCTTGTTTTCCCATTCTCCGAGCAACAAAGAAGGTAACATAAAGCAGAGAAAGAACCATACCAGGCAGAAGATAAGTCAAAATATCAGCATCTACTTCTAATACTGCCATCGCACGTGCTGTCGGACCACCCCAAGGCAAAAGATTCATGATCGTGTTTTGTAGGATGATCAAAACACCTAGATTCATCATCTTCATATTCAACTTCTTATAAATCGGAATAAATGCAGAACAGCAAATCAACGTGGTGGTTGTTCCATCGCCATTCAATGAAACGGCTGCTGCAACGACTGCTGTAGCCATCAATACTTTCATCGGATCGCCTTTAGCAAAATAAATCATTTTTTTAGTGATGGGGTCAAATAGACCTGCATCAAGCATGATTGAAAAATATAAAATAGCAAAAAGCAACATGATCCCCGTGTTAGCGGTAGTAGAAATCCCTTCTAAAACAAAATCACCAATCGAACCTTTCTCAGCGAAACCTGATACCATCGCAACAAGTGTAAAAATCAACGGGATAAGGACTAAAGAAGTAAAAGGAGACATCTTCTTTTTCATAATAACGAACATAAAAACAATGATCATAGCATAAGATAAAACAGTAAGTAACATGGTGTTCCTTCCTCTCTAACTAAAATAAAGTACTGTAAGCGTTAACAAATAATCGTAAAAAAAATAAGTTCTTATTTGTGATGATATAAACAAATTTGAAACCTCTCCTTTCTTTTTCCTTTCTTTGATGTGGTTAAGAATAGTCAAAATTTTGAGAGAAGAAAAGAGGTTCCTAGAAAAAGAACAGGAAAAAAACAATCCAGAGAAACAAATCTTATCGCTTGCTTAAAAAGTTCTTAATGAAATATTAACGCTATAAAAAACGCTTCATATCAACGTTTTAACTAGTTTTTAGAAAAAATGAATAAAAAGAAACAATGAAAAAACAATTTATCCTATAATTCACACTAGCCGTATCTCGAGTAATTTTTATAATTAAGAGTAAGTCAGAAAAATAGAAAGGAGAGGAGAAATGGGGATCTTCGAAAGATTGTTCAAAAAAACACAAAAAGAAGAGAAAATTGACCAACCGAGCAATCAACAAGAAAAACAGCGTGTGTTGACCGATGAATGGGAAGCGGTTCCAGAATATATACCGGTTCCCCCAGAGGATTATGACTTAGTTAGTGTGATTGCTACGGCGATCGCCGCGGGTGATCGACCAGATAGTCAATTTATTATCAAAAGTATCAAGCAAAAGAATCCTGAAGTTATCCTTACTTCCGTGATTGCGGCAAGTATTATGGCAGGGGAATCTCAGCAATCACAATTCATTGTCAAAAATATAAAGAAAAGATCAAAATAATGGAGGAAATAACATGTTGCGAAAATTTAAAATCACAGTAAATGGAACAGAATATTTAGTAGAGATGGAAGAAATCGGCGCACCACAAGTTGCTAGTGTACCGCAACCAACAGCACCAGTTCCGGCAGCAAATCCAGAACCAGTAGTTGAACCAACAGCACCTGCAGCACCAGTTCAAACCAGTGCTGCCACAGCAGATGCGATGACTGCACCAATGCCTGGTACGATTCTTAAAATCTTAGTTAATCCCGGAGAATCCGTTCAAGAAAACCAACCATTGATGATCTTAGAGGCAATGAAGATGGAAAATGAAATCGTTGCTGGAAAATCAGGAGTTGTTGCTGGCATCCATGTTTCAACGGGGGATATGGTCAATCCAGGAGATGCGCTGATTACAATCAATTAATTTAAAGAAAAGAGGAAGTGACGTTTATGGAGACTTTGTTAGAAGGTGTGATGGGGATCGGGGCTGAACCTGGTCGCTTGGTCATGATGATCATCGGTGGCGTGCTGATGTATCTGGGAATCAAAAAAGAATATGAGCCAACTTTATTAGTACCGATGGGCTTAGGAACGATCTTAGTCAATTTTCCGAACTCAGGAGTATTGAGTGCCGGAGGAGAGGCGGGGCCATTCCAAGTACTCTTTGATATGGGGATCAATACAGAACTATTTCCATTGCTATTATTTATCGGGATCGGTGCAATGATCGACTTTGGTCCATTGTTGCAAAATCCATTCCTATTGTTATTTGGAGCCGCTGCTCAGTTTGGGATATTCTTTACGATCATTATGGCGGTGTTGCTAGGATTTGATTTAAATGATGCTGCATCTATCGGGATCATTGGTGCAGCCGATGGACCTACTTCTATTTTTGTAGCGAACACACTGAACTCAAAATACATGGGAGCGATCATGGTTGCCGCTTACTCCTACATGGCGTTAGTGCCAATCATCCAGCCTATAGCCATCAAAGCAGTAACGACTAAAAATGAACGTCGGATCAGAATGAACTATCGTGCAGGTGAAGTCTCACAAACAGCGAAGATTCTTTTTCCAATTGTGATCTCGATCGTTGCTGGGTTGATTGCACCAGTATCGCTACCACTTGTAGGTTTCTTGATGTTTGGGAATCTGTTAAGAGAATGTGGCGTATTAGACCGACTTTCTATTACTGCGCAAAATGAATTGGTCAACATTATCAGTATTCTTTTAGGGTTATCGATCTCAGTGAAAATGCAATATGAAGAATTCCTGCAAATCGATACGTTGATGGTCATTGCACTAGGATTAGTGGCGTTCATCATGGATTCGATCGGTGGGGTATTGTTTGCGAAGTTATTGAACCTTTTCCGTAAAGAAAAAGTCAATCCAATGATTGGTGCAGCAGGTATCTCTGCATTTCCAATGTCTAGTCGAGTGATTCAAAAAATGGCAACAGATGAAGATCCGCAAAACTTTATTTTGATGCATGCAGCAGGCGCGAATGTTTCGGGACAGATCGCATCTGTTATCGCTGGTGGGCTGTTATTAGCCTTATTAACTTAAGAAGGAGGAAGACAGATGACACATGATTTGTGGGTATCATTAGAACTATTACTTTTCGGTTGGGGCGGTGTTTTTGCAGTTATCTTGATCATCTACTTAGCCTCATTAACTTTAGCAAAGCTTTTCCCAGTAAAAAAATAAAGAAGGGGTCAAATGGAGAATCCAAAACGTTTGTGGTTAGCTCAAGATAAAAAAGCATGGCAACAATGGCGCGCGCTGTTAGAAAAAACAGGATTGCACACAGATGAACCAGTGGAATACACGGTGGGCATTTATGAACAAGGCCAACTGATTGCTACAGGTTCTTATCAAGGGAAAATCATCAAATGTCTCGCTGTTTGTAAGAACTATCAATCTGAGAATCTTTTAACAAGTATCATCACACATTTAGTGGAACGATTAAGAGCGATGGACCAAAACCATCTGTTTGTATATACAAAACCAGAGAATCAAGCGATTTTTCATTCTTTGGGTTTTCAAGAAATCTTAACGACTCAAACGATCAGTTTCATGGAACTCGGAGCGCCTTCCTTCAACCAATATGAAGCATATTTGCGAAGTAGAAAAAAAGAAGGGCAAAACCAAAGTGCAATCGTGATGAATGCCAATCCTTTTACCAAAGGGCATCAATATTTGATTGAGACAGCAGCAGCTGAAAGTGAACAAGTCTATGTTTTTGTTCTATCAGAAGAGCGCTCTGAATTTTCTGCAAGAGATCGATTGGAAATGGTGAAAATGGGGGTTGCACATTTAAAAAATGTGGTGGTGTTGACGACCAACGAATATCTCGTATCGTCTGCCGTATTTCCTGCTTATTTTCTAAAAGAGCGTGCGCCATTAGAACTTGCTCAGCTACAGGCTACCTTTGATGCACAATTGTTCAAGCAAAAGATTGCACCAATCTTAATGATCAAAAGGCGCTATGTCGGTGAAGAACCATTTTCGCCAGTAACGAATAAGTATAACGAAGCAATGAAAGCTGTCTTTTATCCAGAAATAACTTTGACGATCATTCCTCGCTTACAGGTTGATGATTCGATCATCAGTGCGACAAAAGTTCGTGAAGCCATTCAAAAAAATGACTTGCCTCTTTTAAAAAAATTTCTGCCAGAGACGACTTACATGTATTTGCATAAATTGAAAATAATCAAGGAGTGAAACGAATGGAAATCAAAAAAATCGCTTCTGCCGGTACAGTAGAATCAAGTGATATTTTAATTACTATTGCACCCAATGAACAGGAGCAAATCGAACTTTCATTAGAAAGCAGCGTGGAAAAACAATTTGGAAAACAGATTCGTCAGATGATGACCGCTACCTTACAACAATTGGGGATTACACGAGCAAAAGTAACAGCAGTGGACAAAGGTGCCTTAGATTGTACGATCGTTGCTCGTTTGATTACTGCTGTCCATCGCGCAGCGGAAGAAGAAAGTTATGACTGGAAGGAGATCGACTCATGGAACGTTTAAGAAGAACGATGATGTTTGTTCCAGGTGCAAATGCGGCAATGCTTCGCGATGCGCCACTATATGGAGCAGATTCCATCATGTTTGATCTAGAAGATGCGGTTTCATTAAAAGAAAAAGATGCAGCACGGACACTTGTCCATTTTGCTTTAAAGACCTTTGATTATTCAGCGGTTGAAACAGTTGTGCGAATCAATGGATTAGATACTGTCGGAAAACAAGATATTGAAGCAGTCGTTTTAGCAGGTGTCAATGTCATTCGATTACCTAAAACAGAGACAGCCCAAGATATCATTGATGTGGATGAAGCAATTACACTAGTGGAAGAAAGCAATCAGATCCCAGTTGGTACAACAAAAATGATGGCAGCGATCGAATCTGCAGAAGGTGTGTTGAATGCACGAGAAATCGCGCAAGCATCTACTCGACTGATTGGGATTGCTTTGGGCGCAGAAGATTATGTGACGAATATGAAAACAAAACGATATCCAGATGGGCAAGAACTGTTTTTTGCACGAAATATGATTTTACATGCGGCACGAGCAGCAGGAATCGCAGCAATCGATACCGTTTATTCTGATGTAGACAATGTCGAAGGCTTCCAAACAGAAACAAACTTGATCAAACAGCTAGGTTTCGATGGGAAATCCGTGATCAATCCTCGACAGATCCCATTAGTCAATGCCATCTATGCACCAACGGAAAAAGAGATCCAACATGCAAAAGAAGTGATTTGGGCAATCAACGAAGCGGAAGCAAAAGGTTCTGGTGTCATTTCACTCAACGGAAAAATGATCGACAAACCAATCGTAGAACGGGCGCAACGAGTGATTGCACTTGCAAAAGCAGCCAAATTAATCTCAGAGGAGGGGATGTAAAGATGGTTAGAAACAAAGCGGGAAAAGAGATCCCTCAAGAAATCGCTGAACATTACGATATTTTCGAAGGAGAATTGGCGCATATCACACCATATGATGAAGCCAGTCGCAGGATCGTGCCAAGAAAACCACGAGAAACAAAATTAGTAGGCAGTCTACGTGAAGCAATCGAAAAAACAGGGTTAAAAGACGGCATGACGATTTCCTTCCATCATCATTTTCGTGAAGGTGATCGAGTGATGAACCAAGTATTGGCAGAAATCGCGCACATGGGCATCAAAAATCTGACGATTGCGCCAAGTTCCATTGCAAATGTACATGAGCCCTTGATTGAGCATATCAAAAACGGAGTAGTCACAAACATTACTTCCAGCGGTCTAAGAGATAAAGTCGGGGCAGCTATCTCTGAAGGAATCATGGAGAATCCAGTGATTATTCGTTCACATGGTGGACGGGCTCGCGCGATTGCCACTGGGGATATCCATATCGATGTGGCATTTCTAGGAGCGCCTAGTTCAGATGCTTATGGAAATGCGAATGGTACGGTAGGGAAGGCCACTTGCGGCTCTCTGGGCTATGCAATGGTTGATGCGAAATATGCAGATCAGGTAGTCATCATCACAGACACGCTTGTTCCTTTCCCGAACACCCCGATCAGCATTCCACAAACGGATGTTGATTTTGTAGTGGAGATTGATGAAATCGGTGATCCAGAAGGAATTGCTAAAGGTGCCACTCGATTTACAAAAAATCCCAAAGAATTATTGATTGCTGAATATGCAGCGAAAGTAATCACGAATTCGCCTTATTACCGTGAAGGTTTCTCCTTCCAAACAGGGACAGGAGGTGCAGCATTAGCTGTTTCACGCTTTTTGCGAGAAGCAATGATCGAAGATGGGATTACTGCAAGTTTTGCTCTTGGCGGAATCACGAATGCCATGGTCGAATTATTAGAAGAAGGCTTAGTTGGAAAAATCATCGATGTCCAAGATTTTGATCATTCTTCTGCATTGTCGTTAGGGAAAAATGACCAGCATTATGAGATTGATGCCAATATGTATGCTTCACCTTTAAGTAAAGGTTCAGTGATCAATCAGCTAGATACGGCTATCTTATCTGCTTTGGAGATCGATACGGATTATAACGTCAACGTGATCACTGGGTCCGATGGGGTGATCCGTGGAGCTTCTGGCGGGCATTCAGATACGAGTATGGCATGTAAAATGAGCCTAGTTATCGCTCCGTTAGTTCGTGGAAGAATCCCTACGATCGTGGATCAAGTCAATACAGTGGTCACACCAGGCTCAAGTATCGACGTCGTAGTCACAGAAGTAGGTATTGCGATCAATCCAAACCGCTCAGACTTATTGGCTCATTTTAATACCGTAGATATCCCACAATTCACGCTGGAAGAACTAAAAGAAAAAGCCTATCAAATCGTTGGCACGCCCGAGTCAATCGAATATGGGGAAAAAGTAGTCGCTTTGATTGAGTACCGTGATGGCACGATCATCGATGTGGTCAAAAATGTCTAACGAATTATTTAAAGGGCGCACGATTACTTTAGAGCAAATGCTAACTGCGCGATCCAACAGAGCGGAAAGACAGAAAAAGTTATTAGGGCAAGAAAAAAATCAAAGTCTGGTTTGTTTGACCCTGAATATTCCTGGGCCAATCAAAAATTCATATGAATGGCAGAACGTCTTTCTCGTCTTGGTGAAAGAAATCGAACAGGCTTTTTCAGAAGAAGAAATGGGCGCAAAAGTACTCCATCATGAATGGACAGGTTCAGAGTATTATTTAAAACTCAATGTAACACAAAAAGAAGCGAAACAAAAAATGGTCGTGATCGAAGAGGAACATCCATTTGGTCGATTGGCAGATATCGACGTACTCGCATTTACAGAAAACATTCAACCTCTTACCCGTGAAAAATTGGGATATCCTAAGCGAAAATGTTTGCTTTGTACAGAAGAAGCGAAAGTATGCGGCCGTTCAAGAACGCATACGGTGAAAGAAATGCAGTACGCAATCCAAGCAATCGTAGACAAAGAAAGGAGACGATTTTATGAAAAAAATCCAGTTCATGGAAACCGTTTTACGTGATGGCCAACAAAGCTTGATTGCGACACGCATGCCAACAAGTGACATGTTGCCTATCTTAAAAACAATGGATCAGGCAGGGTACCATTCTCTAGAAATGTGGGGAGGGGCGACCTTTGATTCCTGCTTAAGATTTTTGAATGAAGATCCCTGGGAACGATTACGAACGATTCGTAAAGAAGTAAAAAACACAAAATTACAGATGTTGCTGCGAGGACAAAATTTATTAGGGTATAAAAATTATGCGGATGATGTCGTGCGTGATTTTGTTGAAAAATCGATCCAAAATGGGATAGATATCATTCGAGTATTTGATGCATTGAATGATACCCGCAATCTACAAACTGCGATCGTCACAGCAAAAGAAGCAGGTGGGCATTGTCAAGCAGCTATTTCTTATACGACAAGTCCGATCCATACAGTCGATTATTTTGTCCAATTGGCAAAAGAAATGGCGGATACAGGCGCGGATTCTATCTGTATCAAAGATATGGCTGGTGTATTGACGCCACACACTGGTTTTGAATTAGTCAGCCGTATCAAAGAAACGATTGATCTACCTTTAGAAGTCCATACGCATGCGACCAGTGGAATTGCTGAAATGACGTATCTGAAAGTCGCTGAAGCAGGAACTGATATCATCGATACGGCCATTTCTTCTTTTGCTGGCGGAACAAGTCAGCCTGCTACGGAATCGGTAGCGATGACGTTAGCCGAAATGGGCTTTGACACTGGTTTAGATATGGACAAAGTGGCGCAGATTGCTGAACATTTCAATCCTGTACGCGACCGTTTTAGAGAAGAAGGCCTCTTGAATCCCAAAGTGAAGGACATCGAGCCTAAAACGTTGATCTACCAAGTTCCAGGTGGTATGCTCTCGAACTTGCTTAGTCAATTGACCGAACAAGGACTTCAAGACAAATATGAAGATGTTCTGGCAGAAGTACCAAAAGTTCGCGCAGATTTGGGTTACCCGCCACTTGTTACGCCACTTTCTCAAATGGTAGGTACGCAAGCACTGATGAATGTGATCTCTGGGGAACGCTATAAATTAGTGCCCAGTGAAATCAAGGATTACGTCAGAGGGCTTTATGGAAAATCTCCAGTACCGATCAGTGAGAAAATCAAAGAACTCATCATCGGTCAAGAAGCAGTTGTTACTGTTCGACCTGCTGATTTGATTGCACCACAACTACCGGAATTTCGTAAGGAAATTGCAGAATATGCGAAAACAGAAGAAGATGTTTTGATGTATGCTCTATTTCCAAAACAAGCCAAAGATTTTCTAGGGCGCAGAGAAGACCCATTTTACGATGTACCTCTTCAAACAGTAGAAGTGAAGATCGATTTTTCGGCATAAACATAGCATAGACGATCAACTTTCATAAGAGTCCTAAACAGTAGGGGTTCACTGAGAAATATAAAGGGATTCACGAAAAATCACTTTTCAAACTTTTGTGAATTTCGGTTTTTGAAGGCTTCTGCTTCCATCATCTATTCGTGCTTAGAGAGGTCGAGACAAAAGTCGTTTCGGTTTGAGAAATTGGAGAGAAAAACGAACAATACGCTTTTTGTATTGCTCGTTTTTTTTTTTTTTGAAATTTCCGAAAAACCTGAATTTTGGACGCCGGTTATTTGAGAGAGGCTGGGACAGAAGTGTTTAACTCCGAGAAATAAGAAGAAATGAGCGAAAATTGCTGTTCAAATTTTTGTGAATTTCGGCTTATTTCCGAAGGAGTTGCTTTTTGCTCCCGCCGTTTATTCGAAAGTCTGTAGCAAACCTGATGTTTAGATTTGTCCATATTCTCTTTTTCATATGTATACACATATTAAAGACATGTACTCGAATTTTCGAAAAGTGCGTGGTGCTGTGAACATCAGTCAAAAGTAAGCTGCTTGATCTCATATTTCTTCTACAGTTACTTTAAAGTGCCTATAGTACTTAAAAGTGCGTACTTCCTAAAAAGGTAGATTGTCTTGTATAATTGTCAATCACAGTCCATGAGAGGAGATTCAGTGATGATTAAAAATTTACAAGATACAGTTTTATTGAATAATGGGAAGAAGATGCCTGGACTAGGTTTAGGTGTTTTTCAAATACCCAATGAACAAACAGCTGCTATCGTTTCTGAAGGCATCAAAACTGGGTATCGCTTGATTGATACCGCTGCTGTTTATGGAAATGAAGAAGGAACAGGTCAAGGGATCAAAGAAGGACTAGCTGCCACAGGTTTGAAGAGAGAAGATCTATTCATTACTTCAAAAGTTTGGAATGCTGGTCTTGATTATGAAGAAACACTAATTGCTTTTGAAGATAGCCTAAATAAGTTAGGATTGACCTATATCGATTTATATTTGATCCACTGGCCAGGAACAGATGACCAATATATCGAAGTATATAAAGCCTTAGAACACTTATATGAAGAGGGAAAAATCAAAGCAATCGGTGTAAGTAATTTTGAGATCCATCATTTAGAAAAATTACTTTTAGAAACCACGGTCAAACCCGTTGTCAATCAAGTAGAGTTACATCCTCGGTTGAATCAACAGGAACTACGAGCTTTTTGTGCGGCAAATGATATTTTGATTGAAGCCTGGTCCCCATTGATGCAAGGAAAAATCTTAAAAGAACCAGTCTTACAAGAAATCGCAGAGAATCATCATCGCTCAGTCGCCCAGATCGTCTTGCGTTGGGATATCCAACATGAAATCATCGTATTGACGAAATCAGTAAAAACGGAACGTTTGATCAGCAATGCTGCATTATTTGACTTTGAATTGACAGAAGCAGAGATGCAAATGATCGATGAATTAGACCAACACCTACGTGTCGGTCCAGATCCAGACACATTTGATTTCAAGTAGACTGCACAAGCTATTTTTGAGAAAGGGGTAATCGATCATGGAAATGGGTTTAAGTAAAAAACTGGTACTTGTCACAGGTTCGACGAAAGGAATCGGAAAAGCAATTGCAAAAGAGTTCGCAAGAGAAGGCGCCGATGTAGTCATCAACGGAAGAAAAGCAGAAGATGTCGCAAAAGTCGTTTCAGCACTGAAAGAAGAATTTCCACAGACGAGTCCTCAGGCAGCACCATTTGATATAACAGACGAAACTGCACGAAACCAATTATTGGAACAATTTCCAGAAGTAGATGTATTAGTCAATAACATGGGGATTTTTCAGCCAATGGAATATGAAGCAATCACTGATGCTGTTTGGAATCGATTTTTCCAAACCAATGTTTTGTCTGGAAATGCATTAGCGAAACACTATCTGCCTAAAATGCTAGAGAAAGACTTTGGCCGAATCATCTTTATCGCAAGTGAAGAAGCCATCATGCCTTCAGGGGAGATGCCTCAATACAGCATGACAAAAACAATGAATCTATCACTAGCTAAGAGTCTTTCTAAATTAACAAAAGCCACGCATGTTACGGTCAACACGATCATGCCAGGTTCTACGTTAACGGAAGGGGTAGAAGCTATGCTGGAAGAGATGTACGCACAATCTGATCTGCCAAAAGAAGAATGGGAAGCTGATTTTATGAAGAACCATCGACCATTATCACAAATCCAACGATTGATACGTCCAGAAGAAGTAGGACGTTTCGTGACATTTGTCGCTAGCCCTTATGCTTCTTCTTTTTCTGGAGAAGCTCTACGGATCGATGGTGGTCTAGTGCCAACGATATTTTAGACGCCCTGTATTTTTGGGAAACTAATCGCGTATTTTTAGGATTTCAAACAGGAGAACAGAAAATTTTTTCCACCATACCACTCTTTTGCAGAATGTACTGTGGATCCAAAGCCGTTTTGTGCTACGAAAAAGAGGTTTTTGAAACATTTTTTAATGTTTTGAAGACTTCTTTTTTATATTTGTAGCTATCCAAAAATCGTTAAACAATAAGAAGTAAGAACATAAGCAACAAGCAATGTTAAGAAAAAATAAAGAAACGTCTGTTATACTAAAGAAAGCATCTGTTTTCAGATACATAAAGTTACCATTCATTAGTTACCTTAGACAAGGAGTGATTCATTGCTTAAAACGTATTTTCGATTCAACAAAATAAAGGATAACCCTTTTAGGATCATGAATTTGATGATTCTTATTTTTTTGGTGTTATGGCTAGGGTATATCAATCATAATTTTTTGATTTCTAGCTTTTCTTCACTAGGACTTTTTACATTTTTCTATTACCAAAATATTCCATTGAAAGCTTTACTCAAACGAATGTTTCTCATTGGGTGCGGGTTACTCATTGCGTTCATGCTAGGTGTGTTATCCACCTATGTCCTATGGCTTGAACCATTTGTCGTAGCTGCGGTTGCTTTTTCGAGCCGTTTCATTTTACGATTGTTCCATATCTCCAAGCCTGGGGGGTTATTTTTTGCGATGTTGTCTGCAATGGGAACGAGTATGACCTTGCCAATTGCGCAACTTCCTCAAATTTCTCTGTTCTTCTTTATGGGTGTTGTATTTTCTTTGATTGCGGCGATCATCACAAAATTATTAGATACTCGTCCAGAACAAGTGATCGAAACGACAACATTAAAAGAACGTTTCCACCAAGATCCGCTAGTTATAATCGATTCTGTGTTTTATAGTGCGGCCCTTTTTCTTTCAGTCTATGTTAGCCATGGCTTGAATCTGCACAATCCTTACTGGCTAACACTTTCTTGTGCATCGATCCTACTAGCAGAAAATTTAGATGCGATGAAACACCGGCAAGTCCAATACCTCATTGGTTCAATGCTAGGTTTGATCGTTTCTGCTATTTTGTCATTGATCCCTTTTACACAACTAGAAACGATTTTTTTAGTGACATTTCTTTATGGTATCTCTCAATTTTTAGTTGCAAGGAATTATGCAGTCGCAAATATTTTTCTGAATCCAATGGCACTGATGCTTTCGACCCTCATGCGAAATGTGTATTTATTTTCTTTGATCGAATATCGTTTCTTAGGTATTTTGCTGGGAAGTTTCATCGGGCTAGGAGCGGCATGGGTAATGAATGTCGGTTTACGACACTACTTAGCCGTTGTGAGAAATAGCCTGAAAGAATGAAGGTAAGATAAAGGTAGTAGGTTCAAGGAAGAGATTCACAAAAGAATATTTTCGACTCTATGTGAAGGGCGTCTTTGATCCACTACATCAAAATTATTTATAAAAGCAAGAAAAAGCGTGGGATAAAAGTAAGAAACACTTTTGTCCCATTTTTTTTAAAATGAATAAACGGTGAGAACAGAAGCAACTCCTTCGGAAATAAGCTGAAATTCACAAAAATTTGAAAAGCAATTTTCGTGAATTTCTTCTTATTTCTCGGAGTTAAACACTTCTATCCCAACCTCTTTTTTTTGATTCAATTCAAGAGATATTCATACAGGGACTGTCCACTAAGAAAACACCCCGCTTTTTTGTTCCATCAAGAGATACCAAAATGGATCGTGGCGCTTTCCTTGATCTTAAGCAAAGTATGACAAGTTTTGGGATCGTATTTTTTTAAAAAAGTAATGACTTCATTTAATTGTTGCGTTTCATTGGAAAGAAAAGCAGTAAAAAAATCAAAATACAATCGAGTAGTGAGGGAAAGTTGTGCTTCAGTAAACCACTTTTGAAAAGAAAGATGCAAATGACGGGCTGAATGGATATCCTTTTTTACAAGTAAACATTGGATCATGTTTATATAAAGAAAACCAATCAATTCTTTGATTTTAGCTGGGAAAATGCCCCAAAGGTGATGGATTGACTGCCTGACCTTTGTCAACAATTCCTCAGTTACCGCATCTTCATCTTCTAAAAACAAAAATAGAGTGATGGTTACTAATTCTAAGTCTGTAAGTGTAAAAAAATCCGACTGAATAAAATATGCTTTAAAGTACTCAAGTGGTGCTCGATCCAAGAATGGTTTGAGTGAGCAAGCGAGGGCATACGCAGTGGAGGCAAGGAACCGCTCATGGTTTAAATCGGATAATTTGTTTTGCTCGTAGACTGTCATCAATTTTTCCAAGGTATGCAAATCAAGTTGATAGTAGACAGATAGAAGGCCATTTAATTCGAGTGTAGAAGACGGTTTACAAAAAAGTAGAAACTCTTCAAAAGTAAGCGTCAAGCGTTCCAATATCAGATGAAATTTGGTTATTTCGATGGAATACTCACCACGTTCCAATTTTGCACAAAAGCTTCGCGAAACAATTCCAGAATAGATTTCTTTTTGTGTCAGCCGTTTCTCACAGCGGATTTTCTTGATGATAGGTCCATAATGCATCGAATCCCTCCTTCTTATTTAAAGTATAGTATACTACACAATTTTAAAAATTCTAACGTTGATAGAAATGCTATATTTTTGTGAAGGGGGAATGATTATGAATAAATTCAAGATTGGAACAGAAGTAGCTACACATTTTTTTCAGAACAAATCGGCACGCTGTTTCTTTATTCTAACTGTTTTTGTGACAAGGAGGGATGCTGCATGCGATTGATCCTACAACGATACCCAACCAATGTGATCAAAATGGTTTTTTTAACTGGTATCCTTTCAGGACTGCGAGTCCTACCAAGCTACTTACTCGTCTATGCAACAAATGCTATTTTTAAATTCGATGTGAAAGCTTTTCTTTTTTGGGATGGTTTTATTTTGTTTCTGTGGCTTGTCTTTATCGTATTTAACTATTTTATTGCGACATATCAAGAAAAATCGATTCAACAAATCAGTACATCCTTGCGCTTAAGTGAAGCAAAGAAAATAACACAACTCTCGCCAAATCAATTTAAAACTATAACAGCCGAAGGATATATTTCTAAATTATCCAATGATATCAACCAAATCGAACTACAAGGATTGACTAGTTTATATGGGATCATCGCCAATCTATGGTTGATCTTCTTTTCTACTTTAGCACTCTGTCTGCTAAATCTGTGGTTGGCAGCTGCAGTTCTTATTTTGTCAGGCTTGGTTTTATATCTACCGAATCGATTTGAAAAGCAATTGGTATTTATTGGGAAAAAACTTTCAACTAGTAATTCACGATTTATGAAAGAAACGACCAATATCTTAAAGGGATATAACGTGTTGCGTTATAGTAACATTCTAAAAATCATCCCCGAAAAAATAAGCATATTTTCAAACAATCTTGCCGAAGATAAGGTTGAAATCGCTAAAGTCAAAAATAAAGTGACAAGTTTTCTAGTATTTTCTAGTTTAGTCAGTCAAGTTTTAGTCGATATATTGACGGGCTATCTAGTTATTATTGGTCAAACTACGCTAGGGGCGATCAGTTCTAGTGGAAATTTAGCTGCGAATATTTTTAATTCCATTTCACTAACAGGACAACAGTTTGTCCAACTGAAATCTGCTAATCCAGTTGTCGCAGATTTTTTTGAAGAGGTTGAGCCGGCAAAAGAAAAAAAGCTTTTACCAGATTTCAATACAGTGAAATTAGAACAAGTTACTTTTGGCTATAAAGAAGACAAGCCCATTTTAAAAGATATCAATCTCGTCATTGAAAAAGGGAAAAAATATTTATTGATTGGAGAAAGCGGCGGAGGTAAGAGCACGTTGCTGAAACTCATTTCTGGAGAATTGACGAACTATCGTGGAAAGATCTTATTGGATGAGAAAGAACTACAAGATGTAGATACTTCTGCTTTTCTACAGTATATTTACCAAAATACGTACTTATTCAATGCTACCTATGAAGAAAATATCACTTTGTGGCAGGATCATCCATCTGCTGCACTTGAAAAGGCAATGAAGCGGGCAGCAATTGACTTTATAACGGAACCAAGTGATTTGATCACAGATAATGGGGAAAATGTATCTGGAGGACAAAAACAGAGAATAAGCTTGGCAAGGGCGTTTATTCAAGAAAAAAACTTCATTTTAATGGACGAAGGCACTTCTTCATTAGACCGGTCGAATGCTTTAATCATCGAAAACCTATTACTAAGTGACCCAAACTTAACGGTGATCATTGTCAGTCATCATCCTTTTCCTGAAAATAAAGATAAATTTGATCAAATAATTACAATTGAACGATGGCAAGATCAACTTAAACATGAAATGACAAATGGTGATCCTAAACCTCAATCTAATTAAAAAATAGAAGCAGCCGAGAAAAGGTGATCTTAAAAGTCATCTTTTCTTGGTTGCTATATAGACTTATTTCTTCACTTGGAAATCATAGAGATGTTCATTATTGCGCCATAAAGTAGAATGAACGGTACGCTCTTTTTTTTCGTTGAAAGTCGTTAAATTCAATGTCCAAATGTCAATGTTATTTTCTTGATCATAGCTTGCAATAGCGATGTTTTGCTCATCTATAGGATCAACAAAGAAGACTCCGGTTAGATCGATAGTGATTCGGTGTTGTTTGCTGATTTTTCCGGTTTCTAAATCAATAAAATAAATGGTGCTATCACTAGCGAGATACACCAACTGATCATTATAGATAAAGCCACCATTTGAGTAAGGAAATCCTGAGTTATCGATAGTTATGTCTGGTGATAAGTCTGTAAAGGTACATTGTTTTTCTTCCATAGAATAATGAAAGAGTTTGCTTTGATAATTTTTAGCGGAATTGAAGGCAATGCCGTATAGTCCATCTTTGTAGACAACCAAGTCATAGACAAAAATGTATTCATGATGTTCATCATGTGGAAAAGAGCTAGCGAATTGGGTGGTTAACTCTCCTTTAACTAAGGTATGCTGATAGAGAAGGATAGCTTCTGTATCTTCATGTAAAGTATATATTTGTTGGGAATCATGACCGATCCCGATAATGAATTTGTTTCTATTGAGGTGTTTATCACCAACATAAAAATGATTGCCATAAGAACCATCGTCTGAATAACCATGATTGAAAATTTTGACAACTGTTTCTTCAATCACCATTGTGCTAATACCTGTATGCTCTTTTGTGGTGCGTTTTGTTTTCATCACTTCATTTGTTTCCGGTGTATAGATATAGTCATATTGACGGTCAGAGGTGTGGATTTGATGATTCAGTTGCGTAAAGCTGCCTAACTCCAGCCCGCTAGTTTTTAATAGCATCTGATTTTTTTCACCAACTCCGATCAATCTACCAGAGGTCAAATATTTATCCATTGTTGTGGAGAAATATAAAAAGTAGTCATACGTACTAGCATTTTTTTGATTGGTAGTATGAAAGGTACAGCTAGATAAAAAAAGAAGAGCACCGGATAGTAGCAGAAGGTGTTTTTTCATAGAATCCCACCTTTCTGAAATGCTATTTAAGCTCTTTTGTTTGCAGCAGTGTACAGAAAAAGAAATAAGGAATAAATTCGTTATTCGCTTCTTTTTATTATTTCTGCTTTAAGCATATTGATTGCTAATCACGTGAGTGGGTATTTTTTAAAGAATGGAGTGTGGTTATTTACTTACTTGGAAATCATATAAGTATTCATTGCTACGCCACAAAGAAGTGTCTATTGTACGTTCCTTTTTTTCTTTGAAAGTTGCTAAATCGAGTGTCCATATATCAATGTTATGTTCTGCATTATAGTTTGCGATTGCAATCATTTGTCCATCAATGGAATCAATAAAAAAGTGTCCAGTTAAATCAATATCAGTGTAATATTTTTTGTTGATCTGTGCGGTTTCTAAGTCAATAAAGTATATGGTGTTGTTTCCAGAAAAATAGACGAGTTGGTCTTTGTAAATAAAGCTACCATTTGCTGAAAAAAATCCTACGTCTTCAAATTTTATCTCTGAAGCTAAATTTTTTAAATTGTGCATATGATCCGTTAGAGAATATTGAAATAAGTAGGGATTACCAGAAGACAAATCAAAAACAACAGAGTATAGGGTATTATGGTAAACTGCCAAATAATAAGAAAAATGATAACTTTCTCTTTCGGAATTAGGGAATGTGCCGATGAACTCGCTGATTAATTCGTCTTGATGGAAGTAGTGACGACTAAGAGATAATTCATTTAAGTCTGTTTCACCTAGAGTGTAAATATTGTTTAGGTCATTCCCCACGATGTAGATGTATTCCTTTATAAGATAATTTTTCTGATTCATATATATATGCGTATGATATTGTCCATTCTCCGAATACCCATGATTAAAAAGTTTAATAACTGTCTCTTCAATCGCCATTGTTTTAATGCCGGTATGCTCTTTAGTTACTCGCTTTACTTTTTTGATTTTCCCAGTTTTAGGCGTATAGATATAATCATATTGTCGATCAGAACAATGAAGTTGCTGGTCCAATTGCGTAAAACCGCCTAGCTCCAAGCCGCTTGTTTTTAACAACACTTGGTCTTTAGCGCCAACTCCGATTAATCTGCCAGAAGTCAGATAGTTGTCCATCGTGGTAGAGAAATACAAGTAGTAGTCATAAGTAGTAGTATTTTTTTGATCGGTAGTATCAAAAGTACAGATAGATAAAAAGAAAAGAAAAGCACCGAACAGTAGCAGAGGGTACTTTTTCATAGAATCACTTTATAGGTCCTTGTATAACTAGAGTCACGGATATCAATTGGATAAACACCTGTCCCTCCATTTCGGTCGATATCGATTCCCGCCTTTTGGATGTAAGCACTCCAAAGCAGTTTTGAACAATTTTTAGCACCAGTATGCGCAGTTTGCCGGTTAGTCACAAAGTTGTAAGAATAGGCATCTTTCCCAACACGCGAATTTGCCCAATCTGCAGCAGCATTTCTCTTTGCTTGCGTCGTATTCACAAGTTGCATGACTGCATTTTTTTCAACATTTCTACTCTTGTAAAATATTCTTCTCACGCCAGTGGAGGGGATAGATTCAACGATGGAATCTCTTGTATGATAAAGTCCTACATGCCCATGCTGAATACCTAAGGTGGAGGAAGGCGTATAAAAAATATCCCCCTTTCGATCAGCAGAAGTCAAATAACGGTTTCCTGAACTGCCACCGCGTAGTCGTGATACTCCTTGTTCTTCTGCTATCGTCTGTTCTAATTCATTCAAGGCGAGGTCGATCACCTCTGTCTCTGATGTACCCATGCTTTTTGCTGTTTCTTCGATTCCCTCCATTAATTCTTCTCGGGATAAACCTGGCTGCAATTCCAACAACTGATCGATTTTTGATGTTTCTGTGGCACTGACGAATGTTCCGCTCAATGCTAGTCCTAAAGTCAAACAAGCAATCAATAGTTTCTTCATAACTCTTTCCACCTTTCCTAATTATATTTACAAAGAAAGCGTATACTATTTAAAATAAAATAAAAAGAACCAAAGCGTTGCTTTATTCTTTCGATTTCTGTTTTTTCGGTATACTGGTAATAAAAAGGGAGAAGAAAAACAAATAAGGGAGGCAAAAATGATGGAATTTGCACGTTGGTTACGTCAGAAAAGAGAAAAAAACGGCTATACTCAAACTTTTGTAGCGAAACAATTACATATTTCCAGACAGGGAGTATCAAAATGGGAAAACGGGAATGCTCGACCGTCTTACGAAATGTTACATAAAATTTTTTGCTTGTATCAGTGTACAGAACAAGAAATCAAAGTGTTATTTGATAAAGTTGGTGAGAATAAAAAGTGACACCAATGGAAATGAGACAGGCATTAGCACCAAAAAAGATTATAGAGAACGGTCAGTCAGCCATCTCTCTATAATCTTTTCGTTGTTCTTCACGCCAGTTATTCTCTAATTGACAGAGAATAAATAATCTTCTCGTTGTACTTTTTCTTGTACAGTTTTAGCAAATGGTTCATGATCAGCTGTGTTCGTGACGATAATCGGTGTCGTTAAATCATAACCGGCAGCAGAAACATTCTCTAAATCAACGGTGATCAAAGCATCTCCTGCATGGACGTATTGGTTTTCTGCCACGTGCAATTCATAGAATCGCCCATTTAATTCGACTGTATCCATCCCGATATGGATGAGAATCTCTACGCCATTATCTCCCCGTAAGCCAATCGCATGTTTGGTTGGTGTGGTCATGATCACATAGCCATCAATAGGGGAGCAAACTTCTCCTTCTGTAGGAAAAATAGCTAACCCATCTCCCATCATTTTATCTGCAAACATTGGATCGTTGACTTGTTGTAAGGGTACGACCTTTCCTGTAAGTGGACTTGAGATTTTCACTGCTTGAGAGGCTTGTTGCAGTTTTTCTTTTTTTATCGTTTGTTTTTGCAAAAGGATCGTGACGACAAAAGATAGGAGCATTGAAAGTAGAATCGTAAGGATAGAAAACCAAAAATTACGATTCAAACCTGAACCATCTGTTGGGATAAATGTAGGGATCGCGGCAATCCCTGGCGAAACGACAGCGTATTGTTTTAATTGGACCAGCCCAGCCAAAATGCCTCCAATTCCGCCACCGATGATAGCACCGAAGAAGGCACTACTGTAATTGATCAATACTCCAAAAATCGCAGGTTCTGTTACACCCATGATCCCCGTGATACCAGCAGATAAAGATAAGGAACGTTTATCTGTGTCCTTTTCTTGAAATGAAATGGCTAGTGCAGCTGCACCAACTGCCACATTTGCTGCTAGCATGGCAGGAAGAACGAAAGAATCATAGCCATAATCTCCCATCATGGCAAAAACCAGTGGGAATAATGCTTGATTTGTTCCGGTCATTACTAGTAATGGTGTTACTGCGCCAACGATACCGACAGACAACCATCCTAGATGTTCATACATGAAGCTTAATCCGTCAGCAATGAAGCTACCGACGATGTTACCTAGTGGTCCTAAAACGATCAAAGTGACAGGTACGGTAATCAAAATCACTAGTAGAGGTTTGAGAAAATATTTGATCGCTTGTGGGATGAATCGATCACCAAGTCGGTCAACCAAAGCCATGAACAATACACCAAAGATCACTGGAATAGTGGTTGTATTATAGGTAGTAGTTGGGACAGGAATACTCAAGAAATCTAAATTTGCGATACCGTCAATGGAGGCATGGACAAGAATTGCGCCCAAAAACATACCTAGCATTCCATTGATCCCCAATTTTTTCGCCGCACTGTAGCCGATAAAAATCGGTAAATAATAAAAACCAGCATTATTAACAGCATTTAAAATCGTATAAGTGCCACTTTCTGTACCAATTCCAAAAAAAGTAACACCAATATTCAGAACAGCAGAAACCAAACCAGCTGCAACTAAGATTGGAAGGACAGGAACAAAGGTACCGCTAATAAAGTCAACAATTGCTGATCCATACGCTTTGATACTTTTTTTTGTAGGAATCTCAGCTGATGGCTCTTTTTTTTGATCTAATTGTGCAGAAAACAACGCATAGACTTTTGGAACATCTGGTCCAATCACTAATTGGATCTCATTTTCTCTTTTAACAATTCCCATGATCAGTGGATTTGTTTTTAGTTTTTCTTCTTCAAGTTGAGATACATCGGCTAATTTTAAACGTAGTCGGGTTGCGCAGTGGTTGGCGCTGATCACATTATTGATTCCACCGATATTTTCAAGAATAAATTGAATCAGTTCATCATATTTCTTCATTGATTCCACCCTCATTTTTATAGATATTAAACGCTTTCAACATTGAAAGAGAAGAGGGATGGATCACATAATGTGTGCGTTAAGATCTATAGAAGTTTTGGACCACACGATATGCTCTCTCATCCTCATCTGTTTTTCTATTCTTCTTTTGCTTCACTTACTTTGGCGCCATTTGAAGCAATCACTTCTTTGTACCAATAAAAAGAATCTTTCGGAATACGTTTCAAATCAAAGACTTCTTCGTCCGTTGTATTGATATATACTAAGCCATAGCGTTTAGCCATACCGTTACCGGTACTTAACAGGTCTGTAAATGACCAAGGATTGTAGCCAAATACTTTGGCACCATCTTCAATTGCTAGGCCGATTTGATAAATTTGTTCTTTTAAAAATTTGATGCGTTCAGGGTCATGGACTTTGCCATCTGCGGCTACTGATTCATGAGCACCATAGCCATTTTCAGTGATCACCATTGGTAAATGATAATGATCATCCATATAACGCATCAAGTACCGCATACCAACAGGATCAATCTCCCAATCCCAGTCAGTTGTTTCCACATATGGATTTTGTGTTTGAGCATAGATTCCTGGATAGTTAGGATAAACAAAACCACCTTTTTCTCCGGTTTTATTCAATCCTAATGCTTGAGCCTTTGAATCAAAAGGAGATTCTTTTGCAACGTTACTACGGTAACAATTGATACCAAAGAAATCGATCTTTGCCTTAGCCACTAATTCCATATCGCCAGGGCGGATGTCAGGATCGATATTGTATTCTTTCCAGTAACGTTTGATAAATCCATTGTATTCGCGATTTGCATTAAAATCATTCCAGATTTTTTCGGTTAATTCCTCTGCGTTCATTGCAGCGATTTGATCCTCTGGTTTACAAGTTTCAGGATAGAAAGGCACCATACCAGGTACAGGACCGATTTTGCCATCTTCAACAAGTTCGTGGCAAGCAATCACCGCTTTTGCATGGCAAAGATTCATAATATGATTTACCTTCCACTTGTCTTCGAACCAAGTGTCAGGATATTTACAAACACCTAACCAGTCACCATAGACGATCTGCATATTCTGTTCATTGATCGCTAACCAATATTTCACGCGATCACCAAATTCATTGAAACATGTACGAACATATTGATCGAATGCATCAATGATTCCTCGACCATACCAGCCGTTGAACTCTTCATCTACCCAAACAGGCATATCGTAGTGATACAGTGTGACGATCGGTGTGATACCATTTTCAATTAGTTCGTTGATTAGATTGTTGTAAAAATCGATTCCTAGTTGATTAGGAACGCCAGAATTATCAGGATAGATTCTAGGCCAAGCAATTGAGAAACGATAGGAGGTGAATCCACATTCTTTCATCAAAGCCACATCTTCTTTGTAGTGATGGTAGTGATCTGCAGCAATTGAATTATCCGTAAATGGTTTTTTTGTTTGACTATTCAAATCAATGATTGCTTGTGCTCGGCCATCTTCCGCCACGGCACCTTCTACTTGCCAGGCTGCACTTGAAGCGCCCCATAAAAAGTCTTTAGGAAATGTTGGTTGTTCTTTGTAATGCATACTAGTTTCCTTCTTTCTTATACTTCAATAAGTAACCGTTGAACAATAAATCAAGAACAAACTGAATGCCGTAGGTGTAATAGAGTAGATCATTGATCTCTGCTTCGTGGTGTTGTGCACTTAGATGATACAATTTATCAAAATATTTATTGTATATCGGATTACGATTATTCGTGAATAAAACTTTTTTTGCCTCTATCTTAGTCAGCTCATCTGCGAGTGTCGAAACGAATAATCCAGAAATCGAAAAAAGAATAAGCAATGATCGGTCTTTTGAGAAAGTACTACTCGCAAGTTCTTCTTTCGAAGTAATCAAAGTGATCCGTTTTCCGAAAATAATCATTCGCTGTTGAAAAGTACTCACTGCGCCGGCAATATTACTGGAACAAACGATAACAACTTGCTGGCTTTCATTGATCATTTTAACGAGACGATTGACTTCTTGTGTGTTGAATCGAATGCTCAATTCTTCCATTAGAGAAGTGATATTCATCACTAGTTTATCTAGAAAGTGATCGTAGCCATAAAATTGTTCAAACTCAAGTACGCCATCATCAAACTCTTGTGCGTGCGCTTTCATATCTGAGAAATTTTCATAACCGAGTAATTTTCCAAAACGACGTACTGAAGCTCGGGAAACATGATTTTCTTCAGCAATTTGATAAATGTTCCACTGCTTGACGTATTTGAAATTTTCCAAAAAGTACTTTGCTAGTTCATATTCCACTGACCCTATTTCATTTTCATTCACGATACGGTTTAATTTGTAGATTAGATTCAAACGATTATTATCCATTTTTATGATCTCCCTTGGCCAAGTTAGATTCTGTCTTAACTATAGCGAAATTTATTGAGTAATGGGGTGCAGATTGTGTCCCCAATAGAAGAGGACAGACAGGTCAGACTTATTTGGCTTAGTTTATCAAATAATAGTGGAATTTGCTTCTTTTAAGACGAAATTGATAGCTGGGATGCGTATAAGGGGCGAAAAGGAGGTAGGAAATAAGTAAAAGATAAGCGTAACGTAGGGATCGCTTACGTGTGATGAGCCAGAGTTAGATAAGTTCGTTCGTAAAGAAAATAGTTAGGGAATCGGTTCATTCCAAGTGAGAATAGGCAACAATGGTAAGCAAAATCTGGTTTCGTGGAATAAAGAGATGTGGGGATGATAGGGGAAATGAGCGTGGGATAAAAAGCAGTTTCTTTCTGATTTTTTGTCCTACTTTTTGATTTTAATCTACATAAAAAGCACACTACCTTGCAAAATTAAAGTGTCTAAATTCAATCAAAGTCAGGGGGAGTGATTTGCCTAACATCAATATATTAGAGTTAACTCTAGTAACATGGAACATGTAGATAGCGATGATTAATTGAAGTATTTACGACTTGCGACTGTGGTACAAAAAAGTTTGGCTTAGTTTATTAATGAATATTAAAAGTCTGAGCTAGTGGTATAATGGGTATAGCACTAACTCAGACTTTTTAGTAATTTAAGAATCTGTTTCACTTTATTGAAATATTTTATTTAAAGTATTCTGTTAACGCTTTAAATCCAGTGATAATAAGGATCCCACATAAAAGAAATAATAGAATAATCAATCCCACAAAAAGAATAGTGGCTTTGATTTCTTTTGTCGAGTAAATTAGAATGTATACTAGAAAAGCTAAAATAAATAGTGATATGACTAGTTTTAATTTCATTTCATGAGCTCTCTTTCAAAATTGGTAATTTTAATCAATTTTATTTCTCCTGATTGGTTCAAATGTATCATACTGGGTACTTCAGATACTTTTATTTCAGATAAGTAATTTATTTCTGATTTTGAACATCTGTCTGTATCTATATAATAAATTTTATAATTGGAAGGAATATTATTGTTCAATTTAAGAATAAAATTCCGACAATCTGGACAAGTAGATCGACCAACATATATATATGTTTCTTCTTCAATATTTGAGGGTATGCCCTTTTTAAGTTCTGTTACAGTGACCATAGAAAAATTTTTTGTGATTTTGATATAAATTTCTTTCTCGATATTTTCAAGTGTTCTACTTAATTCTGTATCAGATTTGTGACTTTTTATTTGGTCATTTCTGCTACAGCCAGCAATACAAAAGCATAAACAAATGGGGAATACGGTAATCAAGAAAAATTTTTTATAAGAATCCATTAGCTGTACAGAAAGATTTGATCATACTATATTGTTTGTATTTTCTACAACCAGAACTAATGCCCCAAGTTAGGAAGTATTCAGTCATTTTTGTAACCACTACTGTGCCAACTATCACACCTACAGCTTTGATTGCTAAAATCAGTAATACCGGCAGTACCCGTTTTTGAGATCCTGTTTTACTGATATAGGTATCTTCCACATTTTTCCATAAACTACCAGCTTTTTCTGCATTTTGAAACTGCTGTTCCGTAAAGTAGCCGTCACTAACAATGTCATGGCTTAATATCCATTGCTTTGTTTCATAATCATACGTTGAATATTCCATTATTTTAGAAAACGCTTGCTCTATTTCGCCATCATTTTCTAGAATAAGGTTCATTTTTTCGACATTGCCATCTATCTCTGTAGCTAATACTTTTGTAGCAGGGAAGATACAATTAAAGAGAAAAATTCCGGTCATGAAAATCATGAGGCTTTTAAAATAGTTGATACGATTCGTCATTGTTAACACCATCCTATTATTTTTTTGCTTTACGTAAGGCATACTTCAAGTATGTAGAGAAATAGGCAGGAAAGTATAGAAATAGTTGATTGCATTTCGCAATTATTCATTGCTTTTTCATAATTTAATGAATAATTCAAAGATTAGAGTTGAAAATTATTGTTAGAAAAATAAACTATTTATAAGAGATTAAGAATGGGAGGTTTTTATGGAAATTGGAAGAAAGTTGAAGATGGAACGAAAAAAAGCAGGAAAGTCTCAACAACAAATAGCTGATCATTTATTAGTAACACGACAAGCTATTTCTAATTGGGAAAATGAAAAATCAAGACCCTATATAGATACATTAATAA